>CETY01018345.1_pt1 | contig 9954 bp, 3 predicted proteins | sample 361551 | NCBI WGS metagenome assembly CETY01 (sample SAMEA2623135, study PRJEB7988) | marine metagenome | biome: marine biome (ENVO:00000447); feature: deep chlorophyll maximum layer (ENVO:xxxxxxxx); material: "saline water (ENVO:00002010), including plankton (ENVO:xxxxxxxx)" | depth 45 m | reverse complement strand
GATCAGGGCATCAAGCGAACCACTCATGTGAGAAACTTTACCGACCGTGACCATTATGACAGTAGGACATCAGAGATTTTTCTAAAGGAGAGCCAGTATGGAAAATGATAATGTTGATGTGAGGACTGCCGCAGTTAACTTTGAGGCCATTAAGACCTCTATGTCACAGAGCAAGCAAGGCACTATACTAAGACTTGCCTTGCATCCTAATGATGTTCCACCTAGTCTACATACTGACTGGGTAGGCTCTCGCTACATGGTGGCAATGGTTAAGCTGGGTGACGATGACCAGCCTGAGATAAGTGATCATCAAAGGGAAGTCGATAAGATGGTTGCTAGTGCCGGTATGTTATGCAGGAACGATGAGTTTGCAGACTTTTTGCATAAACGAGAGTACATGCCAGACGCTGATTACATAGAAAGCTCTTTTGGGGAGAGAGAGAAGACAGTAACTGAAACACTAAGATCAGTCTTGGGTATCACCAGCAGGGCAGAGCTAAAGAATAACTCTGATGCTAGGGAAAAGTTCAAGGCGATAACAGAGGAGTTCGTGAGATGGAAGCAGGGTTATCAAAAATGAGCAATGATTTTATAGGTCAACGAGACGTTGCAAACATATTGTCTTTGAAGAGTCACCGTCTTGTTGAAAAGATACTAAAGAACGATGAGACATTCCCGAAGCCTATCGTCATCTCAGAGAGAGTTAAACGCTGGAGACACGAAGATATAATTAACTGGGTTAACTCTAAGTTTGATGAGGCTAAGACAATAAAATGAGTAACTATTCATCGGAAGAATACAATCTTGAAGCATGGTGGAATGAGTACGGCGAACAATGGTGCGAACCTAGTCTTTTTCCAAACCTTGGAGACGTAGACTATAAAGGCAAGCCATACGATTGGGATAACGGCCACAAAACACAAATCCCTGCTTACAAAGATTATCTTTTAACAATGGCTTACTTCATGGTCGAGACTGTTAATGACGGAAATAATCATTGTGATATGACCGCTGAAGATAAACGATCATGGAATAGTAGCGAAGTTAACAATTTGTGGAAGCTACATGATGAGCTTTACTCTATTGAATTAGAGTGGGGGAGTTTAAATAATTCAGGAAATGTCTCAATTTCAATTGTACCACGGTACAAATAGTTAAGCGTGGGTATGGTTGAGCCATGTGGCAGGCTTCAATCCTTGAGCGTCCCACGCCTAGATTTACGCTCAAGGAAGTCACATAACTCGCCAAGGGCTGTTACGCACAGGCGGCCCTTGGCCTTTATCTTACGCCAGCATTCCTCATAATGATTGCGGCTCTTTTCTCTATTACCTGTATCTTGTCTCTTAGGCTTCTTATGATAGCCTTCTTTTGCTCTTCTGGTATTGTCTTGCTTGACTGAACCTTGTTCTTGTTTCTGACAAGCTTGTTTCTGTAGTTGTTCATGGCCTTTAGCTGACCATAAATCTTTAACTCGTTGGCGTACTCTTTTCTTATCTCAGAGGCTCTCTCTGGGTCTTGAGACTGCAAAGAGAACTGAAGCTCCTTTGCCGCCCTTAGAACCTTATCCCTGTTTTCGATAAACTGGCCTGTGTCCTCTCTTGAAGAGGGTGAGGTGAATAGCTTTCTGGCAAATGGTATTTCCCTTATTAGATCACCTTCAAGGTCGCCCCTGAATGACTCAATCGTCTTTGAAGGAGACTCAGCAGTCCTAAGAGCAAATGCTCCTGCTGCGCCAGTAAAGTATTGCGCCCAGAAGTCTATTGTTTCTGGCGAAATGTCTATCATTCCGGGGGTTATCTCTGTGCCGCCTGTGCCAGAATTTACAGCTTTAGCTATGCCCTTGAATAGGGCGCTTGTGTTAGACCAGTACAGTTGACTGTCTGGCTTCTGGACACCAAAAGGAGATGCTTCCTTTACGATAGGGTCGCCTTTGTAGTCTTTGTTTACAGCTAAGCTTATAAGCGGATCAAATACAGTAGGTACTAATGCATTTTCCCAGTTAGTGTCTCCTAGAGGGTTAAGAGATTCTGCTAATGTGCCAAATGTAGAGTTAAAGCCTTCAGCAGGGGTGTACTCTCCGCGCTGAACTCTACTCATGGATCGACCTAGATTGACTGCCGTATTAAGCCCGTACCCTAAAGGTATTTTTAAAAACTTTTGCTCCACAAGCCCAAATGTAGGGAATATTATGTTATGCTCAAGAGTATACTGACCTAGCTCATCGTAGTCGCTTACACCATCCTCATCTTCGTCTCCTGAAGCCGCAGCGGCAAATTGATCCAATAGGACGCCAGCAATAATCATTCCCCCCCATATATTGCGTACCTTTGATGACCTTATGCCAGCGTTAAACAGGGCCATAGATCCTTGCACTGATGCATTGTAGAAGAGGAACAAAGCATTCATAAGGGCTTTTTCTTCCCCCTGCTTTGCAAAGTTTACTGTTACGTTTCTGGCTGCTTGAGCTGCCCTGTCTTTGCTAAACCCTCTTTTCAACAGGGCGTGATATGTTGCAACTCGGACTCCATTTTCAACAGCCGTGTTGTAAGCGTCCAAGAACCCGCCAATTTTATAAAGAAAGCCATTCCTAGAAAGGCCCAGCTTCCCCTTTATGCTGTTATTGGAAACCTCATCAAGAACCTTTTTGATGCTTTCCATTTGATCTTTAACGCTATCAACTTGGTTGGTAGAGTTCTTTCCGCCCGCAGAAACAAAGTCATTAAATACGTCTGTCCAGTTTGTTTTGTCATACCCCTCAAATCCTCCTTCTCTGGTGACAGCGAGGATTCCCTTTACGGCAGGACCGGCGTTCTTCATTACCTCTCTGCTAATACCCTCTTGATCGTACTGGCCTATGTTTACCCCAGCAGTCTCCAAGTCCCTGAAAAAGTTTGTGATGGCAAACTCTGGGTTCCAAGTTGTGTTAATGTTTGAGAGGTATCTGTTGAACTTTGCCATATACCTGACTACAGCGCCGCCTCTTTCGATTCCATCCCCACCAGCGCCCCTCATGGCTCTGGCGACCCTGTTGTCTCTTATAAGAATGTTGTAAGGCTCTTGTCTGCCATTAACCTTTACCTTTAGAACATTTTCTTGCATGTCAGGGGTTACTTGATCGACTATAATTGCTATGCCGTCCCTGTTATCCTTTTCCATTATATACTCGGCATCAGGGTCCATGATCTTTGGATCAATAATATTTAAGAATGCCTGACCGACTTTGTTTCTCTCAGCCGCTACAATAGACCTAGAGTTCTGAACCATGACATTTGCTATAATGTCTTCAGCGTACTCAGTTCCTCTACCCGTTGTTATTCTTGGGTCTTGATAAGCCGTGCCTCCGTAAAGGTTGTCTCTTTTCTTTCTACCCATCCTAGGAACGCTATCTAGATCCTCTGAAAGGTCTTCTTCTGGGTCAAGTATGCCTCGCAAAGGCACATAGTTTGAGAAGCTGTACTCCTCAGCCATAAGACCGCCTTCTCTTCTTACGTCATTTGTGTTCTGTACAATTTGTACTACGGTATTTTTTATGCCGTTTAAAGTGTTTTTGCTTTGGACATTCAGAGAGTCTACCCACGCTAGTATCGCATCAGCCTCTCCGTCTGACATTCCTGACCCAAGCCCTGTTTTGTTCCTAGCTAAAACATATGCATTTCTTTCTTTCGCGTGGAGTGCATAAAGATAAGCATCGGCAATGGCCAGCTTTGGATCGTAAGCCCCTCTAGCGTCCTCAAAAAATCTAGACACGTTTGCAAGTTGATCAATCTTTGCCTGATCAACTTCTATCTGCTTTATAGTGTCTGTTAATGGCTCGTATAAATTAGCTTTGTTTTCGTCTAGCCTAGCGCCCATAAGGCCCTGTGCAAGCTCTTCCCTCATGTAGACATCCATTGCGTCTGGAATGCTAAGTCCATCAGACCTTAGCTCGTCCATAAGCTTGCCCACAGGAAGCATTGCATCCTGAAACTTAGTCACAAAGCGTTCTGTCTTAGCTTCCCAAGCCCGTGCTTTCTTTTCGTCAAACACCTTTGAGTAAAGCTTTCCAAGAACTCTAGCTACGTTGTTGTAAGTTATCCTATCGTAAGATTGCTCTGACGCCTTCAGCATGGCGTTGTTTGATATGAGTGGTCCTGTTCCCTGCTCTAACGATGGAACGTATCTTACCGACCGCTTACTATATTTTGTTTCGGCATTAGGAGTTCCTCCGGTAGTTCCGACTCCATCTCCGCTGTAATCGATGGGATTGCTTCTGGATACGACATTTCCAGATAGTTCTGTCGGGTCAACGGCAAGTTCAGGGCTGCTAATGCTTCCACTATCGGGTCCCTCCCAGCTTGGTGGACGAAATCTTCCTTTGTCACCTGCTTCATTTAAAACTTCCTCTCTTACTTCCTCTATTGTTTTCTGACCAGCCCTGAAATCATTCCAGATACGGTCAATCATCCTAACATTATTTTTGTTCTGCTTGAACGCTGGGGTAAACAATCCCCTTACAGCCTCCCATGTTATGGACTGCATCTCTCTAGGGAGAACATTTCTTCTAGCCGCCGCTCTTCTGTGTGCCTCAACGTAAAGAGCGTATGTACCCTTCACACCGAGAGGGCCTGAGTTTGAAACGGCCCCTCTCCAGTTCTCATCTCTTTTTGACGCTACTGGTGATGTGCCGAAATTGTGATGAACTTCTGTAGACGAGCCAGATAATGGCTTTAGATGAGCAGCGGCTACAGCGTGAGTATCCGATGTTACATCTCCGTCCTGAGAGAATGGAGCAGCTATATTATTAAAGAAGTTTCTAACCTTATGCCTGTCGCCCATCTCCGCAGAGATTGATTCAGGATTGGTTAAAGCCATAACTGCCTTTGTTATCTCTTTATTGGAACCCCAAGCAACCCTTGACCTAGACCCATTTGCATTTCTGGCCCAGCCAATGTTCTGTCCATCAGGAGAAACGATATAGTATCCACGGTCATTATATGTTTCATCATACAATCGTATAAACATAGCTTGCAGAAGGGGAGCATCGGCGTACTCAGAAAGGGGCATGTTTCTCCCCTGCCTGAATATAATATCAAGCATTGGCTGATGCACATCTTTTGGAAATATTCTTCGGGCAGTTGCCTCCATCTCAGGGGTCGGCACAAAATCCATTTTGGTTTTGTATATGTCTATAAGCCGCTCGCCTAGAGAGACATTCTGATACCAATCCTTCTGTGGACTTAGAGCAGCCATTACAGCAGCGGCCTGCTCAATAGATACCGGGGAGCCAGACTCTTCGCTGTACTTTAAGGCGTTTTCATTTGCTATTCTGTTAGCGCCTACATACCAAAGCTTTGACCTCTCCCTTGTTGCCTCTGGGACGTTGTCATAAACAAACTCAAGGTTAGAAGAAAGTCTATCTATAAGAGTTTCGACCAACTCCTTGTCGCCAAGTGACGCTGCCTCCTCCTCAGTTATTATATTGTACCCTCGTACAATCTCAGCGGTTCTGGCAAGCAGTTTAGGATTGTTAATTATATCATTAGCGCCCAATTGAAGTATTTCTTCTATAGGGTCTTCTGTCGCTGAAGCGCCTTTAGGGAACCTTTGGCTAATCCTAGCGCCGTCAACGTTATTTACATTAGGTACATCTATGGTCGCTGTTCTTGCAGATCTTTTTACGGGCTTTTCTATAGAGCCTTCTGGCTTCACAACAGTATCATTGAACATGGCCGCAACCATGCCCATTCTTGAGTTACTCCAGTAACCAGAGTAACCAGCATCCTTTATGGATTTTTCGGCTGTTGTTGTTATGAATTGCTTGGGCTTGTTCCAAGTTCTTTCCATGATGTTGTCATCAACGGAATTAGCCGCTTTGGTAATAAAGCCTTCTGGGTCTTTGTCGTAGTCGTATAATGAATCAACTGGTACTTGAGTTTCGTATACGTTATTGCCTACAGTGGCCTCTTGATTGTACCCATTTGCCTCACCGACATTCATGCCAAAGTAAGACCTAGCTTGATAGATGTTGGGGAACTTTACTTTACGTTCCCGCTCATCTCCGCGCATCCTGTTGTTTGTTAGTTGCTCTCTTGGGCTGATGGTGTCCAGCCCTGCTATAGGAGAGTAATGTATTAGGCGAGTTAAGCCGTTTTCATCAACTGTTGGCTTCGGCGTTCCAAAGTCAGCTTCTTGGCCCTCTGGAATCTCGCCTCTGACATTGCCCGATCCTGTTGCGACTCTATCGACTCTTGCTCTGTCTGACCTTGCATCTCCTGAGATACGAGATCCTTTGATGCTTCGATTAATTCGTTCTTGCTCATTTGTAGACTCCAAGTCTGGTGCTACACCTTCGTTAACAGCAAAATCAGGAAGAAGGGTTATCTTCTGTTCTGCGTACACTGTAGATGCAGGGTTTTCTCTATTTTGCTCCCCAACTGGGCCAAAGTTAACCCAAGAGTTTTGTCCTCTTGTCTCCGTAGTCATGGCCTTGGCCGCTGTAGGACTATACATCCTCACATGAGATTGCCAAGCGTTTTCTTCACCACGCGCTGTAAACGTTGCTCCCTCTAGCCCATGACCAAAGTAATCATGCACTATGCGGAACACATCATTGATACGCATGTCTATGCCATCAACAGTTTCATTTGCCTTGGCAAGAAGAGGATTAGCAGCCTCATCCTCAGCAGTTATTGATGCTTGACCAAAACCAGTATCAGTGGGGAAGACCCACATATGATTGTTGTCTCTTATGTCCATAAGGACATCCCTAGACCCATTGGGGTAAGGGTTGTCCATGTCTTCCTTAATAAACTCTACATCTAGGCCGGTGTTTTTTATAAACTGCCACTGAGCCATAGTCTCGTTTGCCATGGCTTGATAAGCAATTTGCACATCTGGATCGTTAGGCCTGTCTTCTGCTTCTTCAAAGGCGGCGGCTATACGAGTTGCCAACGGAAGATCAACCTCTACATACTCACCCTGCCTCCTGTTTGGAAGGCCAACAGAGTTCATGTACTGGGTCTTTACGTCATGCACTATTGGTATTGGACCGATTAGGTTGGTTGGCATGTTTCTTATGGTGCGTACAGAATATTTAAACTCTGACTTGTTTCCAAACTTAGGGTTCTTGGCAAGCAAAAGTGGACCAACTTGCACAACCATATCTGCACCAATCACAGGCTGAGTTGTCATTCGGTCATAAAAATAAGAATGTCGTTCTGGATCAAACCCGACCTGAACCACATCTGGATCGTTCATCATTTGCTGGGCGATTGCAAATGCCTCATCAGGAGATGCTTTTTTTAGATCTCCCGTCACAGTTGCAAACGGGGTTTTTCCCATACGCTTGCCGCGTTTCGGATCGCCAAATGGCTTCCTTCTAGCTACGTCTAAAGATGTTTGCTGCTGTCTTTCAGAATGCATAAAATCAGCATTGGTGATAATAGCTGTAGATTCATGCGATATTGTCGCACCATTTATGTCGTGTATTGTTGGGACCCATACCCCCTGACGAGTATACGAGGGAATATCTAGTCTTAGTTTTATTCTTTCACCCTCATCAACCTCATTTAAGCGACCTATTTTAGCTATTTTCTTTTCTTCTGTAAGGCCTCTTACCATATCCTCATATGTAGCTGGTGCAGGAACTGTCTCATATGGGATTATAGGTTTAAGGTCGTTAACAAGTCTGTCATACTCATCATATAGAATTGTACCATCGGACAATTCCTGAGCCGCTTTGGTAAGGCGATCAATTCTATCCGTTACATCTTTAAATGATTGCTGTATACGCTCTACATTGCCTCGCTCAGGAATCAAGAATCCAGCACGAACCCCAGCAGTTGAGTATTTAGCGCCAGCAGGAGCAATTGATGCGGCTTTTATGTTACGCTGTCTGCGACCAACCTTTCCAGACTTGATGCCGTCAAATATCTCTGCTGCGCTAGTGAACCCAGCATCGGCATGTGCGTTAAATATTGACTTGATAAACCTGACCATGCGACTGAACAAGCCTTTGGGCTTGCCGCCTACTTTGATTCGGCCCTCTGCATATGCTCTAAACATCTCAGCTACAGCTTCTTCTTGCTGAGACTCAGGAGTGTCTTCTGGATACATAAACTCCGCTCTATCCAAGAAGGTGTATTCCCTGTCAATAGTTCTGCCATTAACAGTCTTTGCGTATTTTCTTTTCTCCGCAGCCTTAACAAGGCTCGCCCATTCAGCGTCAGTGAATAGACCTAGACCTTTCATAGCATGTATTATTTCATGGTTTAGGACGCCAGCCAGTCTTTGCTCAAGCTCAGCCTCGCTCAAGTTTGGATCATATATCTCCATGGCAAGGGTGATAATCCTGCGAGCGTTTTCCCCTGCCTGCTCTGACCCCTCAGTAATATTTATGTCTTTCGACCCATCAGGGTTAATAGTCTCGGAGTAGTCAATTACATTCTGACTTACTAGATCAACATCTTTCAGTCCTAGGCCAAACAAATACTTACGCAAAGCATTGGCTACAGCGTTTATTCTTCTTTTGTATTCTTCTGTTGGCTTTGCCCCTTCAGCTTCTTCTTGAACAACAAGGGCTTGGTTATTTCTTGCCTGAGAGGCTGATGGTCTGGGTGGAGCAGACGCTCTAACATCAGAGAGCTTTACTTCCTGAACTTTGATCTTTGCATCAAGCTCGTCAATAGCTCTCTGTGCATCCTCAATAGCAAGCTGCTCAGCCTGACTACCGACTCCGACTTCCTTGGCTGCGTTTATTCTCTCCTGCTGCTCTTGCCGCATTCGGGTAAGCTCATTAAGGACAGTCTCTGCACTTCTCTCGGCTTCCTGCTGCTCCGTAGGGGGCGTAGGTGGATTAGCTGGCCTAACCTTTGTTCTGCTTACAGGCTCAACAACACCTTCTGTTTTCATGTTATTAATTAACGCTTGAGCCTGCTGGACGGTAAGAGACAAAGCCTTTTGCAGCTTTAATCTGTTAACTGTTCCGTCTTTGTTTAATACCTCTCCAGACTCAACCAAAACTTTTGCAGCGTCTTTGTTGTCTATAACCTTTTCTTTAATAGCAGCATCTTCAGCGGCCAAAGACTTCTCTTCCTCAGAAAGAGCCTTCTGCCAAGTTCTGGGCTTTTGCCTTGCACCTATTCTGTTGTATGTGGGTAAGCCAAGTACACTCTTGATTTCATCTAAGCTAGTTGGACCGTCTACGTCCTGAACTCCGCCCTTAACGCGAGATTGCCTGAGAGTGGCAGACTCTCCCTCAGAAAGCTCCGAAAGATCTACTGGCTGGTCGCCAAGCTGTGTTTCCCTTGCGGCTTCTGCTAAGGCTTGCTGCTCTTGGTCCTGATTAAGTCCCAAGTCCTTTAAGTTTTCATTAAAGGCCTTTGTTGCCTCTTTTGGATTGTTCTTTAAATCATCTTCAAAATTACTAGATTCATCTATGGGCCTTCCAAATTTGTCACGCTCTCTCACCGCATCGCCATCAGCGCCTACTGTAAAGTCAGTAGTGTCTTTAACTCCGCCTTCTTCTGTTGGCCCAGTAAGCAACCCAGCTATAGCTTCAGGGCTTTCAGGCTCATTAAGAGAGCCTTTTGCCCTCTCAACTTGTTGTTTAACTTCTTCACCCTCCTCCCTTTGATCCAATACCAGTTGAGTTTGAGCCTTTAAAACCTTTTTTACTCTTCTGCCAGCCACAGTCTCAAGAAGGAAGTTAAAGGTCGCGCCAGCGCCGCCACCATAGATAGCGTCATCTTTGTAAGCGCTCAAAGAAATATCTAAATCAGGATTATAAAGGCCTTGCTCCGTTAGGTCTTGAAGCCAAGCAGCCGCGCTTTCCTGAATAGCCTCATACCCACCAACCTTAGCAGCACTCTTTAGCCTTGGTATTAATTTTTTAACTGCACTTTCTTTTACGTCTTTCGGGACCTTCTTGAAAATGTTTGCTATTACGCCAAAGGCCTTGCTGATAGGCAACGCCTC
>CETY01154825.1_pt1 | contig 9963 bp, 7 predicted proteins | sample 361551 | NCBI WGS metagenome assembly CETY01 (sample SAMEA2623135, study PRJEB7988) | marine metagenome | biome: marine biome (ENVO:00000447); feature: deep chlorophyll maximum layer (ENVO:xxxxxxxx); material: "saline water (ENVO:00002010), including plankton (ENVO:xxxxxxxx)" | depth 45 m | reverse complement strand
TCATATCTATCTACACTTCCAAATCCATCATGAGGCATATCAATCCATTCATGGCCACCATAATTTGGATCATTTGGATTACTAGGATCAAAATTAGTTCCAAATGAATCATAACACATTGAATATTCTTCAACTGTACCGGTATCACTTAAATCCCCATTTGCTGAATCATAACCAATAAATGTTCTATACATTTCATTGCAAAAACCTGCATAGTTAGGAACATAAACAGCTGCAACAGGACTATTAATATCAACAACAACAGGCTCCCAATCATTACCACCTATTACTTTAGATCCTATTAAATCATCACCGTGATCAACATGAGACCAAATTTCTTTTTCATATCCACCAATTCTACCATCAGCATAACCTGAGTTTTCTAAATCTACCTGAGAAAACCAAAAATCACCAATTAAATCTACCGTACTATAATTAGATGTTATAGATTCATCATAATCACCTCCATAATACCAATCATCAAGCCATGCGTTAGCTATTCCCTTATACCATTCATCGCTATGAGCTATCTCATCACTACCACTAATAATACCATCATCATTCCAATCCATAGCTGGATATGATGCAACTAATAACTTATTCATATCAAATAAAAAATTTAATTCATTTAAATTTGTTTTTGACAATTGTAATTTAAAACCTAATTTCATATTTGTAGGTGCAGGATCTGCTTGCTCAGCATCTACAAAATCAATAGGAGGTCCAATATTATGAATAGCTAGTCCAAAACTATGCTGTTTATTTTTACCAAAATGCATTAAATAACCAAAATCAAAACCAAGATCAGTTGAAGAACCTTCATCAGCTCCACCAGCTTGCCCTTCAGCTTCTACTGCCATATCTGCTAATCTTTGGTGAAAAACTTTAAAACTAAAACCAATAGAGGAATTAGGAGTTAAAGTTGTACCATAACTCATTTGTGCTGCAATCATATAGCTTTTAAACATACCTAATTCAACACCCTGAGAATTAGTTTGCATTTGTTCACCTAAGCTTAGATATCTTATATTGCCACCTATAGTACCAAATCTACCCAAAGGTCTTGCAAAAGCAAGATAATCAAAATACACATCAGTTGCTAAATTAGGCAACCAATTAACATGCTGTAATACAATTTGACTTTTATCAATATAAGCTAATCCAGCTGGGTTGTAATATGAAGCATATGCATCGTTAGATTTAGCTACTTGAGCTTCTCCTGTACCTTGAGCTGATGCTCCTGGGTTTATTAAAAGCCAAACGGCCCCTGCTTCACTTACAGGAAATAGTAACGAAGTTGAAAACAATATAGTCGTAAAATATTTCAAAAAAACTTTCATAAATTCTCCTTTAATTAAAAAAACCGGGTAATCCATAACCCGGTCTAGTTTATAGAATCACCAATAGGTATTGCATTTATTTTTATTAAATAAACAAAAAAAAACAAACTATTTAAGCAAACCTTTTAGCAATTTTCTATATTAATTCTCCTTCAATACTTTTTTAATTTATAGAATAAAAAACTTTTATACAACTCTTTCTTAATAATTATATCTACAAAGAATTGTAAAGTTCCTTAATTATTTTTTTCTTCTCTTTTTGCAGCAAAATAAGCACGCAACCATCTTGTTGGATTATTATTAATATCATTAATTAATAAATTAGCATCTAATACTAGATTATTAAGATTACCATACAAACTATCATCGTTTATAATTTTACCCAAAGTACCTTGGTTGTTATTTATTTTCTGAATTATATCTTTTAAGTCTAAAACAACAGTATTTAAGTCTTCCGATAATGAAGGTATTTTTTTCATAGTTAAATTAAAATTCTGTATTGATTCTTTTATATTTTTTGATTCTTCATTTAATAATTCTGATAAATATAAAGATGCAGTATCAATATTTAAAAGAAGACTATGCAAATGTTCTTTATCTTCCTCAGTAATAAAATTAAGGTTTTTAGTAATAAAAGAATCTATTTGATTTGATGCACTTTCAATATTATTTATTGTGTTTTTTACTTGTTCCTTTTGTTTCTGTCCATATGTATCATTTATTTTTTTTGCAAATCTACTAACATCTTCAGTCAAAGATGCAACTTCTGTACTTATACCTAAAATTGTTTCATCAGGTAAAATGAAGTTTTCTTTATCATTCCCAGGGTAAATCGAAATAAACTTTGAACCCATTAAATCAGATTGAGTTATTTCAATATCAGAATCTATAGGAATTTTAAAAGAATAACTATTATCAACTGTTAATTTAACAGCAATGTTTTGGCCTATTATCTCTGTTCCTGTAATTCTTCCAATTTTTTTACCTAACATTCTAACATCATCACTAATATCAATACCTTGAGAATTATTAAATATAACTTTAAAAGAGAAGGTTGATTTTTGCAAAGATTCATTTTGCAAAAAACGCAATCCATAAAAAAAAATTAAGATTGCTGAAAAGACTAAAAAACCAATATTTGCTAATTTATATGATTTCATAATTAATATTTTTTTCCTGATATAAAGTACTTTATATATTTATCTTTACTTAATTTTAATTCATCAGGACTACCTTCAAATATAATATTGCCTTCATATATCATTACTACTTTATTTACAATTTCATGCACAATTTTCATTTCATGCGTTACTATTATAGTTGTTTGTTTTTTTTGAATTGAAATATTACCAATCAGATTACAAACTTTATCTGTCGTAATAGGATCTAATCCAGTAGTTGGCTCATCATACAAAATATATTGAGGATTTGTAGCAATAGCTCTTGCTATTCCAACTCTTTTTCGCATACCACCTGATAAATCTGCAGGAAATAAATTTTCAACATTTTTTAAATTAACTAAATCTAGAACTTCTTTTACTTTACTTAACTTATTCTTATGATTTAAAGTAGTTGAATGATCCAAAGCTAATAAAATATTATTTTCAATAGACAATGAATCAAATAAAGCTCCAAATTGAAAAACCATAGACATTTTTTTTAAGAATTTTTGCCTATTAAAAAAATTTATTTTATTAATATTAACTTCATCTATTAAAACCTTACCAGAGTCTGGCTTAAGTAAGCCATTAATATGTTTCAGAAGAACACTTTTACCAACACCACTTTGCCCTATAATTGCAAGGCAATCACCTTCATTAATGTTTAAATTAATTTTATCTAAAATAACCTTATCTGAAAATTTTTTTGTTATGTCTTTTAAATTTATCATAATAATAAAGAAGCTAATATATAATCTAATATCATTATTGCAATACAAGATGAAACAACAGTTGAAGTTGTTGATTTTCCAACACCTATCGAACCTCTTGTTGTATAAAAGCCATAATAACAAGAGATAGATGTAATGGCTATTCCAAAACATAGGCCTTTTATAATACCGTACCATGCATCCCATGGAACAAACCACATTTTAAAACCCTTTAGAAATTGATATGAATCAACACCCATCGAATTATTTGCAGCTAATATCCCCCCAATTAATCCAAAAATATCTGCTACAACTATAATTACTGGAAACATGATTATTGTAGCTATCATTCTAGGTGTTACTAAATATTCAACAGGATCAATGGACAATGTCTCTAAAGCATCAATTTGTTCACTAACTCTCATAGAGCCAATTTCTGCAGTAATCGTAGCACCTACCCTGCCAGCTAATACAAGACATGTAATTACTGGTGCTAATTCTAATAATAAAGTTTCACCAACTAAGCTTCCTATATAGTAAGCAGGAACAAGACTTGATTCCATTTGATATACAGCTTGGACAGATGAAACCATGCCTGTAAATAAACTTGTTAAAACTACTATAGGTATAGATTTACTACCAATATTAATCATTTGATTAACTGTATTGTCAATTAATAACTTTTTGGAATCAATTTTTTTAAATATTAAAGACAAAAATACTAAATATTTTCCAAAAGATTCAAAAAACATTAAAATAATTTTAAATGGATAGTATAAATTCATATTTCTAAAATTTAATTAAATAATAATTCAAGAGTATTATTATAATTTAAGTCAAATGAGGATATAATTCAAATTCTGAGCACAATTCATTAACTTCTTGTTTAACTGCATAAATAACAGAATCATCATTAATATTAGATAAAACTTTATCAATAAGATTTGCTATAATAACCATTTGACTTTCTTCCATGCCTCTTGTAGTTAAAGCAGGAGTGCCAATTCTAATTCCACTAGTTATCATTGGACTTTTTTTATCAAACGGAATCATATTTTTATTAGTAGTAATACCAGCTAATTCCAGTCTTTGTTCAGCCATCTTTCCTGAAATATTTTTATTTGTTAAATCTATTAAAATTAGATGAGTATCAGTACCTCCAGATATTATACTATAATCTTTTTTAATAAGCTCTTCTGCTAAAATTTTTGCATTAGAAATGATTTTAGAACAATAATCCTTAAAATCTGGTTTTAATGCATCTCCAAATGCTAAAGCTTTTCCTGCTATAACATGCATTAAAGGACCACCTTGAATTCCTGGCATAATTGAACTATCTAATAATTCTGATATCATTTTAGTTCTACCAGACTTAGGTGCTACAACACCTAATTTATTAGGCATATCTTTTCCAACTAAAATAATTCCACCTCTAGGTCCTCTTAAAGTTTTATGTGTTGTAGACGTTACAAAATCACAAAATGGCCATGGACTAGGATGCAATCCAGATGCAACTAAACCTGATGGGTGCGCAATATCAGCCATTAAATAAGCATCTATTGAATCAGCTACTTCTTTAAAATGAGGGAATTCTATAAATCTAGGATAAGCACTTCCTCCACAAATTATTAACTTTGGTTTATATTTTTTCGCCAATCTATTAACTTCATCAAAATCAACACGGCCTGTTTTAGCATCAACACCATAAGAAATAAAATTATATAATTTTCCTGAAAAATTAACATGACTACCATGAGTTAAATGACCTCCATGAGCAAGATTCAAACCCATCACAGTATCACCAGGATTTAATATTGTAAAATATACACCCATATTTGCTTGAGAACCTGAATGAGGCTGAACATTTGCATATTCTGCATCAAATAATTTCTTCAACCTTTCCTTAGCTAAATTTTCAACTTTGTCTACCGCTTCACATCCTCCATAATATCTTCTTCCAGGATAGCCTTCAGCATATTTATTAGTTAAAACACTGCCTACAACATCTAAAACATATGGACTAGTGAAATTCTCAGAAGCAATCATTTCAAGAGTATTACGTTCTCTATCTAATTCTTCAGATATTGAATTCCACAACTTCAAATCATATTCTTTTAACTTATCTATGCTCATAATTCAATTAATTTTATTCTATCTAAATGTCTTCCTTGTTCAAAAGAAGTATCCAGCCAAGTATCTGTAATTTTATATATTGTTTCTAACGATGTTAATCTAGCTCCTAGAGCTAAAACATTAGCATCATTATGCTTACGGCTCAACTCTGCATGCTCTACTGATGTACACAAAGCGGCCCTTATACCTTTAACTTTATTTGCAGCTATTGATATACCAATCCCACTACCACAGATAACAATACCTTTATCTGCTGAACCATTAGAAACTTCAACACCAACTTTATGTCCAAAATTGGGGTAATCTACTGAATCTAAGCTATAGGTACCTAAATCAGTAACTTCAAGTAACAATTTTTCACTTAAATATTTTTTTAATTTTTCTTTAACATCAAAACCTGCGTGATCACATGCTATTGCAACTACCATAACAACCTTTATCTTTTAGAATTGACTTTTCTTGTTATCCAAGTATAACAATCAGATTGCTTTAATTTCTTACATTTCTTGTCACTTGGTGAAACTTTATCAGCACCATCTGCGCTTAAGAACCAATCTCCTTTAGTTGATATAAAATCTTCTAATTGGTTCATGTAAAGTTTAGCATTAAAGTTTCCATTTTCATATGAATAACCATAATCTTCTAATGCTAAATCATAAACTAATCTATCACAAAAATCTAAGTCATCACCAATATTATATTCTGCAGTAGAGGCTAAAACTTCTGCTCTTTGAAAATATGCTTTTGAAATAATTTTTTCAGTAGAAATTGCTTTATTTGCCCACATATAAGCTTTCTGAAATAAAGATAAATTAACACACAACTCAGATATTTCTATCATTATTTCAGCATTATTAATATCAATTTCTGCTAACTTTTCTAAATATTCCAATGCTTTACCTTCTTCATAAATATTAATATAAGAATTTGCAATAATTTTAAGTAAACGTTTATTATTAGGCTCATAAACTAAAAGCTCATTGCAAACATCAATTGCTTTTTCATATTTTTCTTTTTCATTTAAACCTTGTGCATAATCTAAACCAAACTGAACATTGGATTTATCCAATTCCCATCTATCTTTATCAACTTGAGTTTGATCTTTACCTAACTTACTATATGCAACTTTTTTTTCTGCAATGGCAGTCTTATTTGATTCATCAATTGACAATATCATATCTAAAATATTTATTTGCTCTTGATACATTTTGTTTTGTTTATAAGTTTCATTCATTCTTAACAAGGCATTAATATTATTTGGATTAATCTCTAACAAACGATCTAGATAATAGAATTGATCTTCTGTCTTTGATAGTTTACCAGCATTCCAAGCAGCATATTCTAATAAAATTTCATTTTCGGGGTCATATCTTAGGCCTTCTTCAAAAGCCCAATATGCACTATCAAGTAAACTTAATTCAGAAAATGACTTGCCTAAAAATCTATAAATATTATCTTGATTTCCATCAACACAATCACAATACAATGCAGTTTTATATTGATCAATACACCCTCTATAGTCTTTACTTCTCCAATTTGTTGCAGCAAAACTAAAAAACTTATCACAATCATCTTCTCCATCAAAGTTTATATCACACAATGGTTCAAAAACATCATCATTATAGTCGTCGTCATTATAAGCAATAAAATTATCAATTGCTTCATTTGCATATGTTAATGTTATAAATATAATTAATAAAACTTTATATATCATTTTATTTATTCCTTTCATTATTAAACCAATTTTCACTGCTATTAATCGTGAAGTAAAAATTATAATATCTCTCATCATTAAAAGATAAACTGTTTGACTTTCTTGTACCTACTTTAAAAGCAAAATTCATAGAATTTTTTTCATCTAGATAATTCACACCTAGTCCAATCGTAAACCCATTATCTATAACATTGAATCCATCATATGAATAATCAATTTTAAAAGTTCCCATTCTTAAATTTAAAGAATCATAGTAATCATTTCTATCATTTAAAACATAGTTCATTCCTAATCCAACAGATGTTACATCTGGATTTTGCAATGAAAAAATATTTAAATAATCAAAAGGCTTAAATGATTCTAAATTACGATATTCTGTATTAAAACTCAGATATTCTTTATACTTATACTTCAAGCCAAATCCTGAAGAAATCATTCTACTAAGATTACTATGATTAGTAGATTCATCAAAAATCATTGATGAGAAATGAACTTCCTCTTTTAGCTTTACCTTAAGTACGGATGATTCGCCATAATTAAATACAAAATTAAATTTATTAACATTAGAATTAAACTCTACAAAATAACGATTTGCTGAATATCTTTGCTGATTAATAACATAATTATTTTCTGAAAAAGGATTTTCAACTAAATTATTTTCAGTAGTATAAGATAAACTAAATAAATCAACATTATATCTATATTTGCTAGTTCCAAATATTCTTGAAAAAGTTACTCCAACTGATGACTTATCTCCAATTCTTGATGCAAAAGACGTAAAAAACTCAGACAAACCACCATCCAGATTAAAACTAGTTTTATACCTAAGAGGACCATTAAAATTTAAATTATTATTTAAGTTAACCAATGGAGAGAGCTCATCTGCACCAATATAAAAATACTCATCATCATTGACATTAATATCAGATCTATATAGGGGCTTCATTCCAAATGAAATTGATTTATTATCTTTTATAGGAATAGAAAAAAACAATAATTGAAAATTATTTTTAGAATTTTTTTCTTTATTCGCAATAGTATTATTAGAAAATTTCAATGAAACAGATAATAAAGAATAATCATTTTTATAATAAGTTGATGGAGATGATAAGGAAAAACCATTTTTATTTAATCCAAAGAAATTACTATTACCTTGTGCTATAGCTGAAGCATCATAAACATTTAAAGGCTGTCCTTGACCATATAATGACAAACTCGATGTTTGGCAAAATAACAAACTACTTGATAATATAATTAAAAATCCTATAATCATTCTGAATAAAACACCTCTATTCTAGACAAAAATTTATCAATTGAGACTCTAGAAAAATTATATTTATCAGAAACAGTAGATAAAATAATATTAAAATCATTATCAAAAATATTTAGATCCCCAACTAGATAACTTTGAATTATATAAACTATAGGAATTGCAATATAATCATCATTAATTGTTACATTTAAATTATTAATAGGATATATAATATATTCATCTAAATCTTCATCATAATATTCAAATTTTATTTCAGTAAACTGGTCAACACTATGCAATAAAGGATTCTCATTAATATTGGCTGTAGCCTCTTTATTAAAGTATAAGATAAGTTTTGTATAATCATCCGAAAAAACAGTAAATTGATTAGAACTTTTGAGATTGTTCAAGAAATCAGAAAAATATAAACCATCCTGATCTTTGAATCTCAATTTATTTTTCATACCATAAGCATTAGATAAAATCAAATCAGATTCTGTAGAACATTTTTTTATGTAACCTAGGTCATCTTGGATATAATCATCATCAAAATCACAAAAAGATTCATCTAAATTATATATTGATGAATCAAAAATGTATTTTTGATTACTATTATCTATATTATTATTAACATCATCACCACTACCATAAGGCCATATACCAATTTGATTATCACCAACAGCATCAATATCATATTGGAAAGAATCATGATAAAGATGTATCTGATAAGCAATAATATCAACCATAGTTTCCAATTTTACTGAAACATTATATCTGTTTTCATCTGTTTTTTCAATTTTATCAATCCATAGAAATACATTCGCATCTGAATTATCAACTTTCTCACCAACAATAGAATCTGAGACATCTAAACTATTTATAGTATCAAAATAAAATAAACTTGGAATACTAACTAAAGTATTATTTCCAGAAAAATTTTCCTCTTGAGGACTTAACTCTCCTATACCATAGTCATAATATCCTTCAAATTTCTCTCCATTATTGGCATCCTCCCAATATGTTGATGTTGAATTAGAATAATCATAATTATGAATTTGATTACCTTGCGTTCCATTTGGATTATCATCTTGATTGTAATTATCATTATTAGGGTCAGAATTAAAATCTAAATTATATACTTCAGGATCTCCATCTAGAATGCAACCTCCATTTCCATCTTCATATTGATCCAAACAACCATCAATTCCATAATCTAAAAAATCCCAATCTCCATTATTTTCTAATGTATTATTATCATTGTTTGGATCTATATTATAATCGTCACCATTTGGATCTGGATTTGTTACAGGATCATATACAGCAGTATCTCCAAGTGCAATACAATCACCTTCTCCATCTTCATATTGATTAAGACAACCATCAGCCCCAGTATCTAAAATTGAAAAAGATTCTCCAGAATCATAAACACCATTATTTTCTTTTCCAGTAGAACTATAACCTATATTATATTCATCATCATTATATATTCCATCAACACCAAAATCGAAATACCATTCTCCGAAATCATATAATGTATTTGCTTCAGTACCTGAAGGATTATTTACTGGATCATAATCATCTCCATTAGGATCAGGGTTATCTATATAATGATATCCAGGTTCATTAATATTAAATAGTTGGTCTAAGCCAGCAT
>CETY01041310.1_pt1 | contig 9965 bp, 6 predicted proteins | sample 361551 | NCBI WGS metagenome assembly CETY01 (sample SAMEA2623135, study PRJEB7988) | marine metagenome | biome: marine biome (ENVO:00000447); feature: deep chlorophyll maximum layer (ENVO:xxxxxxxx); material: "saline water (ENVO:00002010), including plankton (ENVO:xxxxxxxx)" | depth 45 m | reverse complement strand
TTCATTATCCCAGTTTGATGTAAACTTACTGATTTCTTCTTTTAAAACATCTTCGTTAGAGATTACTTCATTAATTAATTTTATACCAAATTTAGCATCTTGATCATTTTTGTAAATTTTGGTAAATAGAGATGATTTGCGAGAAAGCTTCTCTATTTTTTTTAATGTTACTAAAACTAAACTATTAACAAGGGGAAGATCGTTAATCCATGAGATTTCAGAATCTTCATAATAATCATACAGCTTATTATCAAGAGCTATGATTTGTTTAAATAACTTTATTACCAACAACTTATCCTCAATGAAAGTAAATGAATTTTTTTTTGAATATGCTGAAAACAATTCACTTTTTTCTATTTTGTGTAATAATGAAGATAGATAATCGGGATGTTTTTCAAATATATCTATTTGAAGTAAATCTATTTGATTTATTAATGATTTATCGGAGCAAATTTTTTTTAAAAATAAATTTTTTGATAATCTAAAATAAAATGAATCTGAATCATTTTTTAAGAAATTATCAGATTTTTTTGAATTAAAATAATTCGAGTATGTATATATGCTTTTAAAAATAGATAAAACACTGATGTATAGTCGATAAAAATTTTTATTTGAATTTAAAAAGTATTTAAGTTGAAAATCAATATCTTTTTCAATAGACTTATTATAAGAATACACAACTTCCATTACTTTTAATCTAAGTTGACGCCTATTTAGCATTGTGAAAGAACATTAAAGAATTATTATTCAAAAATAATTTATTTTTTTGTTAAAAAGGTAAGAATACTGCAAAGATTTAAACACTCATTAGTGTATATTTGAAATTTAATTATAAATGGTTGAATTAAAACATTTAAATAAATATTTTCTCAAGTATAAGTTCAAAATAATAATTGGAATTTTTATTACAATTATAGCAAGGATTTTTGCACTAATAACCCCAAATTTAATAGGTGACTCAATAACAGCTATAGAGAATTATATATCAACATCTTCAACGGATATAGAATTCATAAAGAGTAAACTTCTAACAAATATTTTAATTATTGTTGGTTCGGCTATTATCGCTGGTATTTTCACTTTTATTATGCGACAAATGCTAATTAATGTTTCCAGATTTATAGAATTTGATTTAAAAAATGAAATTTATAATAAATATCAATTTTTAAGTTTTGATTTTTATAAAAATAATAGAACTGGTGATCTGATGAATCGAATTAGTGAAGATGTTAGTAAAGTAAGAATGTATGTAGGACCAGCTATAATGTACACAATTAATACTTTTTCCTTATTCTTAATAGTTATTACTTACATGATTAGTGTTGCTCCAAAACTTACAATGTATACATTGCTACCTCTACCTTTACTTTCATTCATTATTTATAAAATAAGTATTTTGATAAATTTTAAAAGTAAAATTGTACAAGAATACTTATCTAAACTAACTACATACACTCAGGAATCTTTTAGTGGAGTTAAAATAATTAAAACATATAATATTGAAAAAAACATAAACAAAGAACTCAATAAACTTGCAGACAAAAGTAGATCGAAAAACATGTCTTTAGTAAAAATACAAGCGTGGTTTTTTCCTCTTATGATATTATTGATTGGAATCAGTAATATTTTAGTTGTTTTTATTGGTGGAAGACAGTATATGAATAATGAAATTGAATTGGGGGTTTTAGCTGAATTTATTATTTATGTGAATATGTTAACATGGCCTGTTGCTACAGTTGGATGGGTGACTTCAATTGTTCAACAAGCCGAGGCTTCTCAAAAAAGAATAAATGAATTTTTAAGTGTTCAGTCAAGTGTTAAAAATATTTCTAATAAAAAAATAGAAATTGAAGGTAAAATTGAATTTAAAAATGTTGAATTCATTTATCCAGAAACTAAGATCAAGGCTTTGAATAACGTTTCGTTCTCGGTTAATAAAGGTGATTCATTAGCAATAATGGGTGATATAGGTTCAGGAAAGACTACATTACTCGAATTATTATGCAGAATATACAATCCCACGAATGGAAAGATATTAATTGATGATTTTGATATTAAAAGAATTAATTTAAATGATCTAAGAAACTCATTAGGATATGTTCCTCAATCAACATTTTTGTTCTCTGAAACAATTAATAAAAATATTAAATTTGGAAATGAAAATGCTTCCAAAAATGAAGTTAAAGATACTGCTAAAAAAGTATGTCTATCAGATGAAATTAAATTATTTAAAAACGGATATAATACTTTGTTAGGTGAAAGAGGAGTTAACTTATCTGGGGGTCAAAAACAAAGATTAGCAATTGCTAGAGCAATTATAAAAAAACCTAAAATATTAATATTGGACGATAGTCTTTCAGCAGTTGACACGGAAACTGAAGAAATAATATTAACTAACATAAATAAAGTAAGCAAAGAAAATACTTTACTTATAGCAACCCATAGAATATCCACTGCAAAAAATTGTAACAAAATTCTAGTCTTAGAAAATGGAAAAGTAATCGAGTGCGGATCTCACAATGAATTAATTTCTAAAAACGGTTATTATGCTGAGACTGTATTAAAACAATCAAAATAGAAACAATTTAATTTTTTTTTGGTGAGTTTGTTTTTTTTCTTCATTTTTGAATTAAAAAGTAATATTAATGGAAGATAAAAAATACAACGAAGCTGACGATATTTATTCAAAGATTTTAAGAGCCGGTAGAAGAACATATTTTTTTGATGTAAGGTCGACTAAAGCTGGTGATTATTATTTAACTATTTCTGAAAGCAAAAAATTCACTAATGAAGATGGAAGTTTTTATTTCAAAAAACATAAGATATATCTTTATAAAGAAGATTTTGAAGGTTTTAATGATTTACTAAAAGAGATGACAAAATATATTATTGATGAAAAAGGTATTGAAGTAATTAGTGATAGACATCAAAAAGATTATGTAAAAAAAGATCATAAAATGGAAAATGAAGAAAGTGAAAATCCGAGCTCTGATAAAAATTTTACAGAGGTTGATTTTGATGAAATCTAAAATTTAATTTAAATAACATGAAAGACTTAAGCTATTTATTATTGTTTTTTAGTTTTCTATCCTTTTCTCAATTTAATCATGATTTATCTTATTTTCTAAAAGATAGCAAGTCTTACAATCAAAATATTCCGAAACCTAGCGATTTCACTTTAGGTAAACAAGAAATTGGTAATTCTCACATAAGTCATGATCGTTTAGTTCAATACATGATTGCTTTAGCAAATTCCTCAGAAAGAATATCTATTTCAAACACGGGAGAAACATATGAAGGTAGACCTTTAATTTTACTTACTATTAGCTCTAAAGAAAATCAGAAAAATATCGAGTCTATCAGGAAAAAACACTTAAGTCTTAATTCAATCAACAATATTGAAGATTACAGTAACATGCCTGTTGTAATATATCAGGGTTATTCAATCCACGGTAATGAACCAAGTGGAAGCAATGCAGCAATGCTTTATGCATACCATCTTGCCGCATCAAATAATGCTGAATTATTAAATGCGTTAGAAAATACTATTATTTTATTAGATCCTTCTTTAAATCCTGATGGCTTACAAAGATTTGCTCACTGGGCCAATACTAATAAAAGCCATAAATTAAATCCGGACAATTATGATCGTGAATTTACCGAAAACTGGCCTAGAGGAAGAACGAACCACTACTGGTTTGACATGAATCGAGATTGGTTACCAGTACAACTACCTGAATCGAAAGCAAGGATAAAAACATTTCACCACTGGTCTCCAAATATTTTGACAGATCATCATGAAATGGGAACTAATTCTACTTTCTTTTATCAACCAGGAATTCCCTCCAGAGTAAATCCTTTAACTCCAAAAGAAAATCAAGAGCTAACTGCTGAAATAGGTAAGTTTCACGATAAAAGACTTAGTGAAATTGGATCATTTTCATACAGTGAAGAAGATTTTGATGATTTTTATTACGGTAAAGGATCTACATTTCCTGATATTAATGGAAGCATTGGTATATTATTTGAACAGGCAAGCTCCAGGGGACATTTACAAGAAAGTGTCAATGGTTTATTGTCGTTTCCCTTTACGATTAAGAATCAATTAACGGCTTCACTCTCAACATTAGAAGCTGCCGTTAAAATGAAAAATATTCTTTTAAATTATCAATCTAATTTTTTTAAAGATTCAAGAAAAAAAGCAATTAGTAAAAAAAACAGCTATTATCTAATTACCGATAAAAAAGACAAGTCCAAAATTTTTGAATTTTATAAAATTTTAAAAAATCATAAAATAATAACACAAAAATTATCAAAAAATTTGATAATTGACGATATTTCATACAAGATTGAAAATTCTATTTTAATTCCTAAAAATCAAAACAAAATAAATCTTATTGAGGCTATGTTTGAAAAAAGAAAAATCTTTGAAGATAGTTTGTTCTATGATGTTTCTGCATGGTCTTTTTTACATTCATTTGATTTAGATTATACAAATTATTCTTCAAAAAATAAATTTGAAAAATTAGTTATAACTAAACCTACTGGAAATATTATCAATAAAAACAATTATGCTTATTTGTTTTCTTGGAATGATTATTATTCTCCTAAAGTGCTACATGAGTTATTAGAGTTTGGGATAAGACTGAAAGTCGGTACTCAACCTTTTTCAATTGGTTCTAAAAACTTTGATTATGGAACCATATTAATTACTATGACTAACCAAAAATTAAGTGAATTTGATATAAATAGTAAACTAGAAAAAATAAGCAAAGAGGTTGGTATTAATTTTCATGGTTTCAAATCTAGCTACGCTAAAGGAATTGATTTAGGAAGTAATAAATTTATTGATATTTCTAAACCTAATATTGCACTAATTACCGGTGAAGGAGTATCTAGTTATGATGCAGGAGAAATTTGGCACTTATTAGACACTAGATATAATATTCCAATAACTAAAATTAAAAAATCAAACATTCTAAACTATGATCTTTCAAAATATAATACGATATTAATGGTAAATGGTAGGTATAATTTTGATTCTAAATCTGTAGAAAAAATAAAAGATTGGGTTAGGAAGGGTGGAAATTTAATTGGCTTTAGAAACTCTGTAAATTGGTTAATGAAAAAAGATTTTATTAATTTAAAATTAATTAAAAATACGGCATCAACAAAAACTTTGAAATTTAAGGACATAAATAATCACTTTGGTGCTCAATTAACTAGTGGTGCTATTTTTAATGTTGATTTGGATAGATCTCATCCTATAAACTATGGATACCATAAAAACAACCTTTCTATTTTTAGAAACACTAATATTTATATAAAAAATGATTCTGTAGGATACAACAATCCTATAAAATATTCTAATTCTCCTTTAGTAAGTGGATATATTTCCAAAGAAAACCTAAAATCCATGAAAGATTCTAGGCCATTTGCAATTCAAAATTTAGGAAAAGGCAAAGTAACAGTATTCACTGACAATACTAATTTTAGGGCTTTTTGGTATGGCACAAATAAGCTAATGATGAATGCAATTTTTTTTGCTAAATTAATGTAGAAATTATGATTTAGATTTCTCAAATGGTCTGTAGAGTAAATTACCTATTCTTTCGTTATCCTTTTTATCAAAAAAAGTATCAACTCCGTAGATAATTTTTGATGGATTTAAATGCATATGGGTACCAAATAGTCTATCCCAAAAAGAAAATATATTACCATAATTAGAATCAGTATATGGTGTTACATAATGATGATGAACTTTATGCATGTTAGGTGAAACTATTACATAACTTAAAATCCTATCAAAATTTAGTGGCAATTTAATGTTCGCATGATTAAATTGAGATAAAATTAATGATAGAGACTGATATAAAAAAACTACTCCTATTGAAGTTCCTAAAACAATAACACCCAATAATGTAAAAACAAATCTAATTACACTTTCAAATGGATGATGTCTGTTGGCTGTAGTTGTGTCAACATTATGATCAGAATGATGAACTAAATGAATTTTCCAAAGAAACTTAACTTTATGTTGAATATAGTGTGGAAAATAAGCTCCAATTAAATCTAATAAAAAAACTCCTAATATTACATTAATTACTATTGGAATTTCAAAGAAGTTTAAAATTCCAAAATCATTATTAGTAACCCAATCGGCTGAATTTAGCAGTAAAAATGCAAGAGAAAAATTAACAATAATAGTAGTTAAAGTAAAAAAGAAATTAGGTATAGCATGTCTAAGTTTTTTATAATCAAATCTAAACAAAGGTATTATGGACTCAATGGACCAAAAAAAGGTTATTCCAGAAATCAGGATTATAGACCTCTGAAAGGAGGTTATATTTTCAAAAAAATAAACAATATCAATCATTAATTATATGCAATTTATGGAAAATTCGATTTAAATTTGAAAAAAATATTTAATATGGCAAAAACTCCATCAAATATGGTTCCAATTGGGTTTGATGCACCCTCATTTGAACTCTATGACACTATTTCAAAAAAAATATTGAAATCAAAAAACATTTTTGGTAAAAAGTGTACTTTTTTGATGTTTATATGTAATCATTGTCCATTTGTTATTCATGTTAATAAAGAAATTGTAAAAATGGCTAATGAATATCAAAAAAAAGGAGTTTCATTCATTGCTATTTCCAGTAATGATGTGATAAATTACCCTGAAGATTCACCGAAAAAAATGAGTGAAATTGCATTAAAAGAAAAATATACTTTTCCTTATTTGTATGATGAAACACAACAAGTTGCTAAAGATTATGATGCAGCATGTACTCCAGATTTTTATGTTTTTGATGAAAACAAAAAACTAGTTTACAGAGGGCAACTAGATGATTCAAGGCCCGGAAATGACATTCCTGTGAGCGGAAACAATATTAGAAAAGTATTTGACTGCCTTTTATCTTCAAAAGAAATAAATACAATCCAAAAACCTAGTATAGGATGTAATATTAAGTGGATAAATTAGACTAATTCTACTTCAAATTTCAAAGTTGCATTTGGAGGTATTACTCCTCCTGCCCCATTTTCTCCATATGCTAAATGAGAGGGAATTATGAAACATGCTTTGTCACCTTTATCAAGCAACATTATTCCTTCATCCCAACCAGCTATTACCTGACCTTCTCCTACTTTAAATTCAATAGGTTGATTTCTTTTATAAGACGAATCGAACACAGTTCCATCTAATAATTCTCCTTTGTAGTGAACTTTAACTATATCTCCTGATGAGGGCTTTTTACCTTTCCCCTTTTTTAAAATAATGTATTTTAATCCTGTTTTTGTTTCTTTGAAACCATTTGAAATTTTTTCAAGAAGTTTTTTTTCTTTTAAAATTAAATCTTGTAAATCTTTTTCTTTTTTATTTTTAAAAATATTAAAAACCTCTTGAGCGTTCCAATTATTTGCATCATCTCCTACTCTAATAATTTCAATAGAATTCATTTTATCATTTTGTTCTATTATATCTACTATTTCTTGTCCTTCAACGACCTCTCCAAAGACCGTATGTTTGTTGTCTAACCAATCTGTGGGAATATGAGTAATAAAAAATTGGCTTCCATTAGTAGCTTTTCCAGAATTTGCCATTGATAAAATTCCTGGTTTGTTATGTTTTAAGTCAGGATGAAATTCATCATCAAATTTATAACCTGGGTCGCCCATACCTGTACCTTGTGGACAACCAGCCTGAATCATAAAATCAGGAATAACCCTGTGAAAATTTAATCCATTATAAAAAGGTTCACCCAAGGACTTGAAAGAATTATCAATTTTTCCCTCAGCTAAACCTAAAAAATTTGCAACTGTTCCAGGCGTTAGTTTGTAATGTAATGATAATAATATATTTCCTTTATTTGTAATGATTTTAGCGTAGATACCTTCTTTCATAGAACTGTTTTATTTTTTAAAATGCGCAATATAGAGCAAAGGTTTTAAATTTAAAAGAAATTAAATTAATTAGATACGTCATTAATAAATTTGATTCTATATAATTTTAAGTCTGACTCATCATAATCGCCATCAAACTCATCAATTGCTAAATTGATGTCATCAGACTCAGAATCAATAAAATAATCGTATAACTCTTCTTGTTGATCTTCATCAAAAATTTCATCAATCATATAGTTAATATTAAGTTTTGTTCCAGCAAAAACTATAGTTTCTAACTCCTTTATTAATTCTAAAAGTTCAATTCCTTTAGAGTCTGCTATATCCAAAGGTTGAATTTTTCTATCAATACTTTGAATAATAAAAAGTTTTAAAGCAGAATTTGTTCCGGTTGTTTTTACAATTAAATCATCAGGTCTTGTTATATCATGTTCTTTTACATATTGGTTTATTAATAGAACAAAAGAATTTCCAAATTTTATAGCTTTTCCATCCCCAACTCCATTAATATTTTTTAACTCATTTATGGAAATTGGATACTTAATTGCCATCTCTTGTATTGAAGATTCCTGGAAAATAGCATAAGGTGGAATTCCTTTTGATTTTGCCATTTTTTTTCTTTCTGCAATCAATATTGAAAATAAAACTTTGTCAAAAACACTTTTTTTTAAGGAAACAGTATGTTTAGACAAATGATCTGTATTAACATAACTATGGTTTTTAGTAATATAAAAATCCGTTGGTTTAATTAAATATTCGTGTGAACTTTTAAATAATTTTATAATTCCATAAGACTCCACTACTTTATCAATCATTTCCGTTACAAGCATATGTCTAATCAAAGAATTCCAGAAAACTTCATCATGATTTTTACCAATTCCAAAAAAATCACTTTTTGAAATGTTGTGAGATCTCAATAAGTTAGTTTCTTTACCAACTAAACATCCAACTAACTCTTTAATTTTATATTGTTCTTTGGTTTTGAGAATTAATTCAATTACTATTTTTACCTGATCGTTAACCTTAATTTTAGCTTTTGGATTTTTCATATTATCATCCATCTTTGCTCCTTCACCATTATTTTCATCATAATTCTCACCAAAATAATTAAGCAAAAACTTTCTTCTCGACATAGAAGTTTCCGAATATGCAGCCATCTCATCTAAAAGAGAAAAACTCTGTTCTTGTTCAGCTAAAGGCTTCCCTGACATAAACTTCTCTAATTTTTCAATATCCTTATGAGAGTAGAACGCTAAACAATGTCCTTCACCACCATCTCTTCCTGCTCTTCCAGTTTCCTGATAATAACTTTCCAAACTTTTAGGAATATCATAGTGAATGACAAATCTAACATCAGGCTTATCTATACCCATTCCAAAAGCAATAGTAGCAACTATAATATCACATTCTTCCATTAAAAACATGTCTTGATGCTTTTCCCTAGTCTTAGACTCTAAACCAGCATGATAAGGAAGAGCATTTATACCATTAACCCGAAGAAATTCAGACAATTCATTTACACTTTTCCTGGACAAACAATAGATAATACCAGATTTACCTATTCTTTTGTTAATAAAAAAAATGATATCCTTATTAATATCATTTGTCTTATTTCTAATTTCATAAAAAAGATTAGGTCTGTTAAAAGATGATTTAAAAATAGTGAAATCTTCCATTCCCAAATTTTTGATAATATCGTCTTTTACTTTTGGAGTAGCTGTAGCTGTTAAGGCTATAATCGGAATACCTTTTTGAATTTTATTAATAATATCATATAAATTTCTATACTCTGGTCTAAAATCGTGTCCCCATTCTGAAATACAATGTGCTTCATCTATAGCTAAAAAAGATATTTTAGATTTACTTAAAAAATCAATATAATTTTCCTTAGCCAAGGATTCCGGAGCAACATATAATAATTTAGTTATTTCATTAGAAATGTCATTTTTAACATTTTGAATTTGAGTATTATTCAAAGATGAATTCAAAACATGAGCAATTCTATCATCAGAGGAAATTCCTCTTATTACATCTACCTGATTCTTCATTAAGGCTAT
>CETY01166530.1_pt1 | contig 9984 bp, 13 predicted proteins | sample 361551 | NCBI WGS metagenome assembly CETY01 (sample SAMEA2623135, study PRJEB7988) | marine metagenome | biome: marine biome (ENVO:00000447); feature: deep chlorophyll maximum layer (ENVO:xxxxxxxx); material: "saline water (ENVO:00002010), including plankton (ENVO:xxxxxxxx)" | depth 45 m | reverse complement strand
TTATTTTTGAAGAAATAATGAGCCATAAACATCATATTAACTGTATCGTATTTTTGAGTTCCAATAACATCTGTTAATTTGTAATTTGGTTCACTTACTTTAAACATTTTCATTTTTTGAGGATTGTAACTATATTGAACATCTACAATATCTACACCTACAAGGGATTTAACTAGTGAATATTTACCAATATCACCACCAGCTCCAATTCCCCAATCTAATACATCTTTTCCTTTAGAAAATCTGTTAATCAATGTACCTTTGATAAAATTATGATACTTTCTAGCACAATTGTAGTATTCAGTATCTTTTAATTCTTCAATACCTATTTGATTGGATATAGCTTCCCATGCATCATTAGCTGCTCTAATGTTGTTTGCGTGTATTTTATCGGGTCTAGGTGCAACTGGATAAAATTTGTAGTCTTTGAATTCAAATTCAATTATTGAGTGATTGTCGTATTTTTTAGCTTCTGATGTAGGTATTCTTGCTATTCCATATTTAGTTGGGATTTTACAAGTATGTTTTGTTTTATGACCTCGCTCTAAATGAAAGAAATTAGCACTAAAAGGAAGATGTGTGTATTGATTTTCATAATTAAATCCTGCAATTTTTAAACCCCATTTTTCTACATTTCCTTGTGTTTCTAATTTATTGATAAACAAATCAATAGTGTTATGCTGTTTCCATTTATAAATTTTGTTATTTTCGTACTGTTCGTATAAAGGAGTAAAAATCAATCCATCTAATTTGTAATCAATATTATTATGTCTATTTTTCCAAATATGATCACTTGCTTCATACAAAGTATTAAATTCTGTAGAATTAATTTTTCCATTTTCAATTTTTTTATTTTGATAATAAAAAGTTTTATAAAAGATATTGAGTTTTGGAATTATGTTAAATAAAGGTTGTGTAAATGTTAGTCTTTCTATTAACGATTTTTTACGAATGTCTTCATTTTCGTATATTAATATATCGAAAACATAAAAAGAATTATCAATTAATTCACCATCTAAAAGAGTATTTTTAAGTTTTGATTTTCCAATATAAATTGGGGTATCTACATTTGATCGTGAGACTAAAATACTTTCTGAATTAGAATCAATATACAATAATTTTCGTTCTCCATCGGCTTTATCTGTAACTGAATACCCACATGATAAAACATTTCTGGAATATATGTCTTTTGTTAGTGTAAATGGAAGAGGTCCTAAGAATTTATGTTTCTTAGTAGAAATGGAATAATAACCATTAAGAATTTTATTTATTTCTGATTTTTTAATATATTCTTTTGTGCTATGAATATTTGTAAAAATAAGAGACATAATATTAAATGTTTCTGTCATTGTAACATGTTTTCCAACATATTCTAATTCAACCTCGAAGGAAATTTTACCATTGGAAACTACTCGAGTTATATCGAGCTTCCAAGTTTTATCAAAAGTGAATGAGTTTCGTTTTCTTTCCCTTTTATTTACTATTTGATAATTAGTAAAAAAGTCTTTTTCTGTATAATCAATATCTATTTCTGAAGAAATCCCAAGACGTAATGAATATTCCGTAAAATCTTTTTTCATAATTGGGCGTTTAATCATAAATTGTTGTTTATCAGAATGAATGAAACGAATTTCGGGACCTTGTCCCAATATGGGTTTACCTGTATATGAAATATCTTCTGATACTCTTTTTTTTGTCCATTTGTTGGAACTTGAAAATAATTCAATTAGTTTTAAATAAATAGGGTAAATGACACCATATGAATTATGCATATTAAAACGAATTTCTTGTTCATAATTTGCATTTTCATTTTCAACTAACAAAGAATGAATATCTTTCGTTACTTCTTTAAAGGAAACCATACATTATATTTTATTATTATTTTGTTCTTTAAGTTAATATTTTATAAAGTATGAAATTTTTAAAAGCTAAATCAAAAGAAATTATTTTAAACTCTTTTAAAAATGAAAAGATAATATTATTTTCTAAAGATAAAAAAGCTGTAAAAAAAGAGTTTGTAGAAAATCCAAACAAATATTACTTTTTTTTGGATGATGCAAACTTATTAGGGTTTAAAATAATCATATTATCAGGATATTATGCAAACAAAAAATATATATTCAGAACAAAAACAGAAGCCAAGAACTTTCTAAGATTACAAATAAGAAATATAGAACAAGATTTAAGAGTGTTGTATGAGTTATTTGTTCTTGATTTAAAAGTTGAAATTTTACAGGGTCGTAATAATCACTATGTTGATTTTAATACAGACATCCAAGATTTCTTTCAAAATCCTGAAAATAATACATTGGAGTTTAAATTGAGAGAATTTTACACACATAGCAACACTGGTAATATTAAAGTTATGCGAGAAATATATAAATTGTATAAATCAATAATTGAAAAAATGCAAAATAGAAAAGTGGATTTAAAGAAACTTTTAAAAAAACCCAATACTAGTTTTTCGTTTCCTATTATTAGTTTCTAATCTAGTTGGTCGACTCCTGGACCTGTTAAATTTTCAAGTCTTTGTCTCGCTAAATGTTTTAACCATAAATAAGCAAGAAATTTACGACCCATGCGTTCATATTCATAGTATAAAAGAGTGTCTGCTAAAAATTCCATTTCGTCAATAATACTTTGGTCCATTAATGTTGAATATAATTTTGTTTATTAAATTTTACACGCTAAGTTGAATATCCATATCAATATTATAATATTCCAACAGTTCCCAGACCCTGTATCCAGACCATATCAGTGTACATGTGTCGTCATCATACTCATATTCAATGTAACCATCCATTTCTTCCATAATTTCTTCTGCATTTACCTTTGAATAACATTGGTAAGATATAGTAACATATATCTCATCTCCATAACGCCATGGGACATTTCCAGCAGTCCATTCAAGCTCTAATTTTGAGGTCTTGAGTTTTTGTGTAGGAATCTGGCTTACTACAGCATCGTAGTTCATCTTGAAGGCTCTTTGTTCAATATCATGCTTGATATCAAGAGGAAGAGAATCCATGTTGAACCTTCTTTAATATTAAAACACTTTGCTCTTTAAATCAAAATAAAAAAGTGGATAATGTCTTAAAGAACAAAAAACAATAGTTTAACTAGTATGAATATGCAGCTTTATACATACCAACGCGAAGCTGTGGACTGGATGGTGGAGCGCGAGAGTATCAATGAAACGATACGCGGAGGGGTATTGGCTGATGAAGTTGGCTTGGGAAAGACGTTTATGGGTATCCGGACGATTATAGAAAACCCTAAAAAAAATACATTGATTCTAGTCCCAAAGTCACTCATTTCGCAGTGGTCTTTGGAGATCAATAAATTCACTCAACACGACCCAGTAGATTTTTACACATTTGATGGAAAGACTGTTCCGTCCAGAGGAAATACCATCTGTCTCGCAAGTCACTCAGTCATCAACTCAAGAATGTACAAAAAAGTCGAAGACTGTCCCTTATATTATGTTGAGTGGGATCGAGTGATTATTGACGAGGCTCATGTCATAAAAAACAAAAGATCTGTAATGCACAATAGAATCATGCAGCTTAATTGCCCTGTAAAATGGGCTTTTACTGCAACTCCATTGATGAACAAAATGAGTGACTTTTGCAACATCCTTGAATGGATTGGAGTTACTCGGGACCGTTCGCAAGCATACACAAAGGAAATTTCAGAAAAGTATGTAAAAAGACGTACCAAAGAAGATATCAATATGCCTCTCCCTGACCTCAATGTCGAAATTTGTCGTATTCCCTTTGCTTCTGACGAAGAATTTCAAGTGTATAGAGAAGCCTATGGATTGGCACGCAAATCTATCAAAGAGGCTGACGGTGGTCGAGAGGGTATGGCTGCTGCCTTGGTAGCTCTTATCCGAATGAGACAAGTGTCGGTTCACCCTCAGGTATACTACAGCTCAGTTCCTGAGGAGGATGGTTCGATCACTCAATTTACGAGTGCGTGTACAAAGATGGAAAAATTGGTCCAAAAACTCCAACAATTCCCAGATGAAAAATCACTCATCTTCTGCGAATTCACCAAGGAGATTCATCTAATTAGAGACAAACTTCGCGAAAACTCGATAGACTGTCTAGTTTTGAATGGCGAAATGACTCTGAAAGAACGCTCAGAAACTGTTGAACTGTTCAACACAGACCCTTCAAAGAAAATTCTAGTTATCCAACGCGCAATTGGGTCTGTTGGTTACAACTTCCAGGTGGCAAACCACGTGTACATCATGTCACCTACGTGGAATCCGTCTCTTCAACAGCAGATTATTGGGCGGGCACATCGCACAGGACAAACTAGACCAGTTACAGCCACTCTTTTTGCAATTGGTGAGAACAACGAAGCCCGGCCTTACGTTGAAGAGTGGATGCTTTCGATTCAAGACGAAAAACGAAAGTTGATCGCAAAGGTCTTGAATGATGACAGAATCAAGAACCAAGAAATCGGTGCTTCTTACACATTAACCAACAAAATTGCTTGTTCCCTTGATTTTGATTCTATCAAACGCATTTTCCAAAAGAAAATGTAGTCAAGGGTAGTCAAAGGGTAGTCAAGGGTAGTGCTTTTTTAAAAATGCACTATGTGTAAATTTTAGACTTAAAGAGCAAAAATGTAATTAGTATACAATAACAAACAATGATGTCTGTAAACGCTCAACTTGCTCTCAACCAGCAACCTGTGAGCGTTCTTCGGGCTCTGTTGAATACGTTGGTTGACACTCCTAAAAACAAGGAGATTCGCATTACAATCCAAAGTATTCTTGACACGAAAAAGAGTATTGCAATAACTACAAGTAGTATTCAAAAACTTGCTTTTTAAAAAAACGATTTGATAAATATTTATAACTTAAAGAACATTATATATATTACAAGTATGTCTACAAACATTACGCTACATGATGCAATTGAAATGTTTCGTCCAGTTGATACAAAAGAACAAGTTGTTGATTCGAGTAATGAAACATGGACTCGGTTTACTGAAAGTGGATGGATAAGAGAATCTGATAAATTTTTTTGGCCGTTCAACCCTATTACGAGCAAACCTCCTTGTGTAGAAGCTATTTCACAAAATCGTAAATTAATGAACAAATAAATCAATTTTTTTATTTCCTTTAAATATGATTGTATATCTCTGGTTTTAGTTTTAGTTCTAATTTCCTTTTTTTAACAATATTAAATAATATTAATCATTGGCTGAAACATTTGATAACTTTCATTAAAATGTATAATATTTATCATTTTTGAAAATTAACCTACGTAAATGCCCCAAAATAATTATTGATCCTACAACTTTTTGACCATTTTTAAAAAGAATAAACCCAAAAACAATTGCAATAAGATCTGTGAAATATGGCCATGATTGATTTTGAAACGCAATGTCTTTGATAATATGCGAGATTAACAAGACAACTGCGATATTTTGAACACACGCTTTCTGTTGATGAAGAAGATAAACTAAAACTACATAGATTAAACAACTTTCATACATAATAATGTACAACATTAAAAACTGATCATTTTGTGAAATAAAAATGACTTAAAGAACAAAAATCTATAAAGTACATCACAGCAATGTCTTTCAACATTGACATTATTGAAGTCATTGGAACTCAGTGTGATGATAAAACTCGTTTTATGCTATCGTGTGCGTCAAAGGAGTACTATGGATATATTGCATCAACGTTCCATGAAAAAGAGACTGCTAGATTTGTTTGTGATATAAGAAAGTTGTTGATCCATTGTGAAGAAGGAGATACAAAATTTAAAAAAATAAAACGGGCGCATAAGCTATTTAGGTATTTGACGGTTAACCTGCATATTAAAAAATACCAATCAATGAAAAATTTGGTATCTGCTTCAATAAAAAAGCTTGACGAACTTGAAGAGGATGGAAGTATGTCAAAAAGAAAATTAAGGTTTTACAAAAAACAATTGACTATATAGCATTGTTTGAAGATGGACTTACCCTATGATTTACACACATGGCTTGTATATAAAGAATACACCACACAATGAAAGGTAAAATGCCAATACAACTTAAAATGATTAATAAAATACAAACTGATATACGCAATTCTTCATAACTATAGTCGTCATAATCTGTTTTTTTTAAATAAAACATATCTTCAATTGTAATTGAATGTAAATAGTTTTTAGTAATATTCATATTAAATTATAATTGTATTTGTTTAGACTATTAAAAAGACTGTGAAATCAATTCTCTCAATAAACAAAAAGCATACACGTGATCAAACGAAAACCCAATGAAAATGCGTAAAATTAAAACCAAAAAAAACTTGAATAATTATGTAAATATGAATTTAATCGATACCATGCCCGAGTGGTTAAGGGGTTTGCCTGCTAAGCAAATATGCTATGCATTCGTAGGTTCGAATCCTGCTGGTATCGATTAATTTTATACTAATATATTATTAATTTTTTTTTATTATTAAAGTATGATTAAAAATAACACATGTAATTTTAATGGATTATTAAAAGAACTATCAAAAATTAATCCAACAATACGAATTGCTCAAATAAAACTACTTAATAAAAATTGTCTTACACAATTTTTAGCTAATTTATATGAAAATGAATCTGGAAACAACTTAAAAACAATAAAAACACATCTAAAAATTGATGAGCAAGTATTTGGGTGTTTAACATTACCTAAATGTATAGATAATATAAAAATACTATATTCTGATCGAGAATATCAAAGTATAGTATTTTCAGTTGCAAGTGAAGAATATAAAAGCAAATTAACAAATTTGATTTTTTCTAATCTATCACAAATTTCCAATAATTCAAAAAAGAATTTAATAGGAAACTGGTTAATTTCATTAAAAATGAAAGAAGTGTTAATTGAAAAAAATGAATATGTAAATAAAAAAAATGAATTTATTAATGAATTGGTAAAAGATTATAAAGAACAACAAAATAAGTATGATACAAATGTAGCACAATTATTTAATGCAAAATCTGGAGAAGATTGGAGAACATATGCTAAAGAAATTTCAAAGAGTATAGTAATTGGAACATTTATAACTTCATATTTATGTAAGAATCCGGAATTTGATTCTATATGGGAAGATGTTCAACAAAAATTAAAAGCACGCTCTGAACAAAAACCTAGTTGGATCATGAGAATACAACAAGGAAGCCCAACTAATTTAGTTAAAAGTAAAGGTAGAGCTAAAGATATCACTTTAGTTAATCCAACTATTGAAAATATACTTTCGGATTTACAGCAACTACAGGATATAAATAAGCAGTACATGACACATAATTTACAAAATAGTTTATGGGATACCGAAATTAAGTTTTACGAAAAATTAAAAGCCCAGTTAATTGATAATTTGTCAATTATGGAAAACTCTCCTGAACTTTATATACGAAAAAATTGTTCTGGAGAACAAACGTTGTTTGTTAACGGGCGTTATTATAATACGGGGTTTAGAAACACGAGTCTAATTAGTAGTGGACATCTTCAAAATAAACGAACAATATTACCCATGTTATTTTTAAGTTTAAATTTAGGTTTAGGAGTAGGATCGTGTATTGATAATACTATTATGACTTATGTAGGAATGGCAAACCATACAGCTATTACAAAACAAGATTTTCTAAACATACAATTCAAAAGAAATCAAACTCATTTTGAATGTAGAGTACCTAGTGGAAAAACCACAAATCATTATAGTCGTATGCCCAATATCCCATTTAACAAAGCTTTTAACATAATAACAACTGGAAGTTTTTATCGTCATCTTGAGTTATATTCATTTGCAAATAACAATAAATCAAAAACTTCTAATTTAGAAGCTTATTCTTATAATAAATACAAAATTCCATTATTGAAAGAGTTCTTGTATAAATCTTTCAACTTAGATTCTATAGAAGAACAACAATCGTTTTCCGAATATGTGTTCAGAAAGAAATGCAAGTTTCCAAATAAAAATATTTTATTCTAATATTGTCTTAAAGAACAAAAAGCTTAAATTTATAAGAAGATGAGTAAAACACTTGAAAGTATTGAATCGTTAAAAGATGCAGAGGGGATAAACGAAAATACTTATCTTACTCTTATGAATTCTATGAAAAGTGATTTTGATAAAGGGATTTTATGTCCAAACGGAAAATCAAAAAATGCTGAAGATGTCGATCAAATGTGTTGTCGTATATATTTGAATATAGTGAAAGATTGCGTCAGCACATGTTCTACATACAATGATTTGTATGAAAAGTCCTCAAAAATGTTAAAAACAGTAATTGGATTTAGGGAAAATCCCCCAAGAGAAATATTTGACGAACTTATAATTCGTAAACGAATTCAGCTTCTTTTTCCAACAGGAATTTGTAGAAAAAACAATGAAATCTGTATAGACACCGAAGTATCTGTTGTGAAATTAAAACAACTGGCAAAAGAATGTAAATTGAAAAAGTTTTCTTCATTAAAAAAATCAGATATCATTGTATTTTTAAACAAAAATTTAAATGAAATAAAAAAACATTTTAATATTAAATAATGCAATCTGACTATAATTATTCATCATTAGAAGAAGAAATAACATGTTGGACTTCAATAAAAGAGTTTTTTAAAACACTTTTCAAATGTTGAAACTCATGAAATTACTTTGTTTTTTGGGAACTTTATAGAAACTTCTGCTTTGTACTCCACCAATTTTACGAGGGCGTACTTGATACATTTGATTTGTTTTTTTATTATAAACATATTTATTTAAAGCGTGATTTGTAGCTTGAAGTTTTTTGATATCATTTACTTCTTTAGGAGGTGATTTTTGTTTAGGACTTATAACTTTAGTGCTACGTTTAGGTGGTGTTTTCTTTTTAGGACTTGGGGTCTTGTCTTTTTTAGGACTTAATTTTCTTTTTTCCGCACGTTTAAAAGGACAAGCCACTGATTTTCTTTTTTGGTCAGCTTCTTTTTTTGACTTTGCAAAAAGTTTACTCATTTTGGATTTTTGAATTTTGTTTGATGTGTTAATGTGATGTACTGAATAAGTTTTTGGAAGCTTTTGAGCATAAAAAGTTTTATAATGGTATTTTGTCATATTGTTATGTCCTAATCTATTAAAAATTTTATTGTTGATACCAGGTTCTCTTAAACGAGAATAATTAATTGGACCCCCTTTTTCAACCATAACAACTTGAACATTACCTTTATTTGTAGGAATCATTTCTACGTGAACTCTGGGAGATATTTGACCAGTTACATTTTTGTAGGCTTTATTAATTTTTTTATAAGGACAACTCATTAAAATAAAAAATAAAAAAAATATTTAAAGTGAAATTATTTATATTTAATAATGTCTGAATTAGAGCAAATTAATTCTAATGTAATTTTGAAAACAAGGGAACAAAAATACGAACATGAATTGAGTATCCAACCTAAAGTATGCGATCAATACAAAACAGGACGGTGTTGGATATTTGCTTCATTAAATTGTATGAGATTACAAATTATAAAAGAATACAATTTAGATTTAGATTTTGAGTTTAGTGCAAATTATCTCTTTTTTTGGGATAAATACGAACGGTGTAAATATTTTTTAACAGAATTTCCAAATTTCAATGAAACGGATGAAATGTATAACCAAATGTTGTTTAGTCCTGTAACTGATGCTGGACAATGGAATATGTTTGTAAATCTTGTAAATAAATATGGAGTTGTTCCAAAAACATGTTTTGAGGAAACTTATTCAAGTAAATCATCAAAGTCTTTAAACAAATTGCTTAATAATAAATTAAAAAAGAGCATAATAAATTCAGATCCTATTCATGAAACTATGGCTAAAATATATAAAATACTTATCAAGTATCTTGGCGACCCCCCTTCATATGTAAAATGGGAAGAATTTAATATTTCACCTAAAAAATATTACATGACTTGTATTAAACCTTATTATGATGTCAACAATTTTGTAAATTTAATAAA
>CETY01197951.1_pt1 | contig 9993 bp, 9 predicted proteins | sample 361551 | NCBI WGS metagenome assembly CETY01 (sample SAMEA2623135, study PRJEB7988) | marine metagenome | biome: marine biome (ENVO:00000447); feature: deep chlorophyll maximum layer (ENVO:xxxxxxxx); material: "saline water (ENVO:00002010), including plankton (ENVO:xxxxxxxx)" | depth 45 m | reverse complement strand
TGCGCGACTTGCGGCTCGCCTTACGGCTCTTGCGCGACTTCTTGTATTTTCTCTTGGGAGCGAGCGACATTTTGAGGAGATCCTCAGGCATTTCGGACATCTTGGTCATTTTTGTATTTATATAAATACAAGAATAAAAATTATTCTTTATTTTTTTCATCTCCAACATTACAAGAATATTCTAACATTTTTTCTATCAGGTCAACGTTGGTAAATAACATACGCCGACAGCAATATCTCTTAAGTCCTAAAATATCTAGGGCTTCATTAGGAGATTTACCGTCTCCCAATAATTTTTCATATGTTTCTTGTTTGTTACCAACTACCTTACCACAGGAAAAACAACGGACTGGAATAAGCATGATTCTAATAATTTAAGATAAAATTACCATAAAATATCATTTTTTTATTTTACTAAACATTTACCGTTGGTTTTACAATAATAGATTGTAAAATCTTTGGTCGCCTTATCCCATGGTATAAACTCTGTAATAAACAGTGGTTGACCTTTATACTTAACAGTGTTAATATTTTTGATAAACCAATTTATGCTGTTATCTAGTTTTCCACAGTAATTAAAATTACTATTGATGAATCCAGCAACATCTGGTGATAGTTTATCTTTGTTTCCCGCATAATATTCTGACAAAGAGATAATATATACACCTTCTATGGCTACTACGATGTGTAAAATAGTGTTATCTTCAAGAACTGCCAATAAAAATCCAATATAGTCTTGAGCTGATGGCCATGCTTTATTAACTTTGTTTGTTATATAGGCCTCCTCTGGATGAGAGTGAAAGTTGTATAGAGCCTCAACTATAGGAACACCTTGCTCCTTCCCCTCTATCCATTTATTCTGATTAATATCTAATACATTAACATCACCACTCATCCCAGAAACATACATTGCCCCAGCATGTTCTTTCTGAGTCATACTACTATCTTTGTTCCTGGTTGGTTCAGAAAAACTCAGTGTTTTTAGTTGTTTCACTGTGTCTTTTGATAAAGCATATTTTGTTTTACAGTTAGATTCTGTCATATTAGACCAATCTTCCACAGTATCATAAACCATTTGAGAACTATTAACACCACTAAAACCAGAAGATTTCATATCAACCTTCTCTAGACACAACATATACATGTTAATACTATTATTAAGCGGACTTTTTGTTCTTATGCTTGGGAGAGAAAACCCCTTATCTACATATTCTGGAACTAATGTTAGTAAAGTCTCAGGATTTTCTAATGATAGACACACAAAAACTTTTGTATCATTGGGTAATTTTTTTTCTTCTACTATTTTCATCATATCATTAGAAGATTTAGATGAAACATCTATTATTTCACATATTCCTTGTTCATCATCGTAATAAACTTCATCCATCGTTCTTTTATAATCCTGTAATATTATCTCTATAATTTTCATTAAATCTGGCATGGTGAAAGTCCCAATATTCTTGACAACCAAACTTCCAATCCCTTGAAACAACAGGGGCTTTCCAATAAAACACACATTCCTGCCATGTATTAGTTTGAGTTGCTCCGTGGATGTATAGGGCACAGTAATCATCTGTAAGTTGGTCCATGATTTCACAGAAAGTTGTAAAGTCTGGAATGATGGAGGCATAGTTCTTGTAAAGGGCTTCACGATTCTTAAGAAGGGGCTCACGAAGAATGAATATACCATCTACGTTTGTACGAATAACAGGTTTGACATCCATAGCATACTGTAGGGATAAAATATATAGCATCTTCCAATGCCTACCTTTCTTATACATCGCCTGTTGAAGTGGCTTATTAAATACTTTGGGATCATCAGTACAATCGTCAAGAATAATAGCAGCCCAAGGGTTTGGTAGATGTTGCATTGCTATCTTTTGTCTTTTAATAAAATCTGTAATTCTATCTTCATTATACTCATTATAAATAAATGTACTCGGCATTATTTCACTATATGCGTGATTACTATCTTCAGAACCACTCATAGCCATTGCTATAGGGATAATGTGTTTCTTAGAATGAAGTAGTGCCTTAATTAACGTACTCTTACCTGTTCCGGGTTTCCCAACGACTACAAGCTTACAACCTCCGTTGTAATTAGCATCGGATGCCTTTCGTGTAATGGGTGGGATAATATCTGGGTCTAGTTCGCTAATTTCTATATTAACAGTATTACTCATTTTTACTGTTAATATATTCCTGTTTAAATACTTTTAATTATATTGTTAAGTTAATATAAATGGTTAATATTCCCTTGGTTAAGGGTTTTAAGGCAACTAACCGAACAAATGCCTTTATACTTAATTCTTTGAGAGCGGCGGTAGTGATAGTTTTAACGATTGCTGCTAAGGATTATTTTGATAAATATGTGAAGATTGACGTAAAACATACAGATAATGATGGTGACGGTGAACATGATGACCACACTGTAATTATCAGACAAACTAATATTAAAAGTTTATTAATATCATTTCTGGTAGCTTTTTCTGTGTCTATGATAGCTTTTACCACGTTATATGTGGTATTTGGTTTTGGAGGTGGCTTATTAACCAACGAAACTTAATTTATTGAATAACCTTCAGTGGTAATTGTTGCTATTTCTTCTGGTTCTTTCTTAACTTTATTCATACTAATGTATATTATTCCCACTACAATGCTGAATATCATTGAGTATAAGAATAATAAAGTCCGTGATAACCCAAGTTTACCAGTGTCTTTATTTATAATCATAACACATGATGGTTTGAATAAGGCTAAGAATGCAAGACAAAAGACAAACAAAGTAAGTATGATAGTAAATGTTTTCCTAACTTCGGAAATGTCTAACATTTATTATCAATTGGAAAATTTTTAATCACAATCAGAATCGTCGGATAGGAATGTAGAAGCTTCGTTCGCTAAGAGTTCCTTAGACTTAATGAATATTGCTATCTTTCCCAAGCTACCAATGTTAGAACGGAACAACAAAGGTAAATTACCAGAGGCTGGGAATATTTGCATATTACCACTTAACCCCGCTAACTTTGTGATTCGTGAAAGCTGGTCGGTAGCAAATGTAGCAGTGTATTCCGGGTTAGCATTATCATTCTCATCTTCATCACTTGAATCATCATTCTCCCCAAAAACAACCTTTCTCTTCAAAATACCATCCGCATCAGCAATAAACTCAATATGGAAATTCTTAGCTACAACCGTAATATTAGTACTACCAATACTACTCAAATCTTTACACATTTTTTGAAACTCAGATGACAGGACAATCACTGGCTTTCCATATCCATCCGGGATATCTATGTCTAAGTTTTGGATAGTTTGAATCTTAATGCCTGAGGTTGTAATACGTGTATTTTCCTTGGGAATCGTCTTAATACCTAATTCTGTAATGTTCTCACTCTCGATAAAAAGTTGAAGGGAATCCTTTTTCTTTATAGACTTCAGCATCTTATGGAAATGATTAAGGTTTAACCCCATACAAAACTTATTCTCTAGTTTATACTTATACACCGAAAAATTTTCCGCTAATAGTTCCAGATCTACCATGGTTTTACGATGGTGGTCAAACATTCTTAGTGAAATACTTTTTTCAGATACTTCAAAACAACCTGTCTTAAGGTTGTTTGTGAGTAGTTCAGCGAGTACTTTAACATAGTATGCTTCTCCTGTCTTACATTTGAATAACACTGGCATTTTAAGTTATTTATGTTAATACCTTAAATCACATATTTATAGAAGTATTATATAACAACAAAAATGCTTTTGCTCAATAAAGAACTCTGGGAAACAGATCAAATCTTAAAATGTAAATCTTCTGATGATTGGACTTCTCCAGACACACAAATACTTGTTGATTGTGTTCTACACGAGGTAATGGAATTATTAAAGTCAAATAACGATAGAAGAGCAATTTTTATAATTGATTGTAATAACGGAAAGCTCCCAACACCTTATTACCTTGGTAAAATTTTTACTTTTCTAAAAACTATTAGACCTATTCTTAGTGAAAAACTGGATTTTAGTATAATATACACAAAGAAAAAGTCAGACGAACCTATTATAGATATGATACTAAGGATGTACAGTCCTGCTAGACCAATTCATAAAGGTACTTCCAAAGAATCCATAAAAGAACTAATCGCTAACAGAGATAATACTCCATTTTAATAATATAATAACTTTATTATATTCTAAATAAGTCTTGCTAATTAACAAAATGGTGAGAATCAATGGTAAAACTTTTGAAATCTACGATATGGATACCACCCAAAGTATAATCAATAGGATAGCAATGAATATGAAGACTCTACCTAAATACCTTTACTTTAAAGAAGGTATTCCAACACAATCTGATTTTAATACAAAGAAAAATATAGAGGTTGAAGATTTGTTAGATTTTATCAAGAAATCATCTACCAAACCAGAGTTTAAGACACTTTATGGTAAAATTGAAGATAAACTAAAACAACAAAAACTTAGTCTTGAAAATGACGTAATTAAGATGTTTATTGTTTTTAACCAAGCTGTAAGTGGTATGCCCGACAACTTACAAGGCTCTATTCTTCTCTTAATACAAACAGAACTTGACAAAAACGAAAATATCACCGAAAAAGTCAATGTTAAAAGTATATGGGATAATCGCCAACAAATAACACAAGATTTAGAATATAATATTAACAAGAATATTACCGACACAAACCAACAACTTGAAATGTATAAGGAACTCGCCGACGCCGAAGAATTACAATTCACAGAATTTGAACTTGAACGCTCAATTTTTTCTATCATTCTCACAGCGGATAATATTTCTATTATAGAACTATTCAATTCTATTCAACTTACCCCTAAAGTTCCTTTGGCATATATTGGGTCGTTCTATAAGATTCTAAAAGACTTTACACCCTTCCCAGAATGGGGAGATGAAACAAAAATCAGCTTACCTAATATCATTCTATTTAAGATACTTCAACGAAAAGATGCTGGTGGCGCCGTACATGAAGATTACTCTACCGTAGTTATGGGTATTAATACAGATAATGACAAAGAAAATATAGTTGTTGAAATGTCCCTAACCAGTTCTACTCAAAGTGTATCAAGACAAGAATATATCGACTCATTCTTAGAACTTTTCAAAACAGTTCCAAACATGAAAATAACAGAAATTAAAGAAAGTAATGTAAATGGTTCATTCTACTTTCCCAAACAAACTCTCGATAAATACGTAATAGCTGATATTATATTAAATAATCCTCTATTCTCTTCGTTATTAGCTATTGATGAACGTGATAAAGCTACCAAAAAGAAAGACAGTGTATATGTTCATTTTGAAAGTGCTAATACAGGTTATATAACAGCAAATATCACAGAAAAAATTTCAGAAAAAGGCGACCCAGTCTTGAAAGGAAAAGACATCATGAATATGTTTCCCTATGGTTCTGATTACGTAAGAGTAAAAATCACCAAAGCTGATAATATGACTTCAGTCGAACTTTTCCAGAATATCTTCAGTAAGTTGATGTATATTTATAATAATCAATACAAGAAGATAGTTGCCTTTTATCGTAAGTTCTTACCAAAATTTGGAGAAAGAACTAAAAGAGCTCCAAGACTACCAAAAAGTCTTAAGCTCAAAGACATAGCACCTGAAGTATTCGTCAAAGGTTATCCACCAAAATGTCCCAAACAACCAACCATCATAGAAGATGAAGAGGTTCCACAAGCTATAACAGATGGTAAGGCTGTTATGACCTATCCTAAGACCCCAGACGAAGGATTTCCACAACGTAATTACATATGCGAACATAGTGATGCTAAATATCCCGGACTTAGAGATAATCAGCTTGGAAACAAAGACTTGGTCCCATGGTTGCCATGTTGTTATGTTAGCGACCACGCAAATATGGAAGGTAAACCATATGGAAATTACTTCTTCGGTCAAGAACTCAAACAAAACATAAACCCAGACCAACAAGATTTTATCATAACTAACAAATTTCTAACATACGACAAATATGGTAAATTACCAGATGAAATAGAAAAGACTATCAAATTATTTGACGATGATGATAATTACATGTATCTACGTAAGGGTGTATATAACACGAATAGTAGTTTCCTAGACTGTGTTATGGAAGGACTTTGGGAACAGACAGGTATATTAGATATGGGACTAAATAGTGACAAGTCCAGAGAAAATTACCTTATAAGACAAAGACGTAAAATCGCAGAACCAAGATACATTGCATCATGTAAACAAGAAATGTATGATTTTACCGACCAAGAAATAATAGATATTCTAAACTCCGATAAGTATCTAGATCCAAAGTATTTTACAAGTTTATTAGAAAATTACCTTAACTGTAATATATACGTATTTACCAGGAAAAATACTACATCATTAAGTTTACCAAGACATATTCAAGCTTTCTACAAGACCGCATCAAGAAAACCTTGCGTCTTAGTCTATCAACACATGGGTGCTAAATCAGACCACTCTGATACTCCAAAGTGTGAGCTTATTGTTAAGTGGAAGAAGGGTGATGCTGATGATGTCACATATAATGCCGATTATGATTCAATTTTAGCCAGGGGTATGAAAGATATCTTTAACCGTTTGAGAAAATCTTGGGCCTTGAACATATCAATCTCAGAAACAATCTTCCCACTTCTAAACAACAAAGATGTTAAGATTACAGAACAAGGTATTGATTCTTACGGAAAATGTAGAATGCTTCGTGTAGTCTATAAAGATACTACATTCACACTCTTGTTATCCCCAATAGCCCCAATCCCTGTTCCAGAAGTAAAAGACTGGGAGGTTACTAAAGTTTCTTCAAAACAACTTCGGGCCTTCGCATCTGCGACAAGACTTATCATAAAACAACAAAATGTTATGAAAAATATAGTAAAGTCATTCTCTGGGAAATTAGGAAATGTTTCTGTCACAGTTCCTGTAAGAGATGAATCTCCAGTCAGTGACTTAACTACAACAGAACAAACAATATCATTTAGCGACATGTCTAGACAGTCTGTAATGACAAACTATAACTTATACAAAAAATTAGCAAGATATATCACATCGTATGTCTTATGGCTTTATTCTACATTTTTAGTCAATAAAAATCTTCCTGTGGGATTAGATAGTATTAATAGATTCCAAAAGGAAACTATAACTATAGAACCGGACTTTGTCTATGGGAATGTTCCAAAGAAATTTGATATGAACAGTGGTGTTATGAACAAGAGAAAGCTTGTCTTGAAGTCAGAGGAAACACTTAAGAGATTAATGTATGTTCTTCGTATTAACTCAAGAAACAAGGATAATATATTAAATTACCACAAACGAACTGTAATTGACAACTATTACGAAGATATAACGGATTTTGACCAATATCAGACACAGGTAATTCTTGAGGGAACTGACTCTGTAGAAAAGTGGATTGGTGAACGTGAGGAAAAATATAAGTTGTATGATTCAGTCCAGTTAGAGAAGACTATTCCATACTTCTTTTCTAATCCGCTTATCAATGATAAGATTTGGTTAGCTCAGAACATGGGAAACGATTTGTCTGTAGCTTTAGAGATTTCGTATAACTGGAACGAAAATGGATACAACATGACTGATTTCTCAGATGAGATGGATGGGATAAAAACTGGTTTTACTTTGTATTCGTATGTTAATAATGTAGATATTACGGAACATGAAGAGAGCGGCGGCGGAAATATATATGTCTTGGGATATAAGATAGAAGACGAACCATTCTATACTATACTTTTACCCTTGTAATTGTGTTATTGCTTAATATAACACAATTTAATCATTATTTTGGATTTCTAACGCTGTTTTAGGGAATAATACATTCCATTGCCATATGTAAGCAATGATTAAAGCTATAACTAATATACCTAACCCTGAAACAGCTTTAGGCCATCTATCATCTCTATTCAATAATAAAGATACACTGGGGATCGCAAACCATACACCGAGTAATGATAAATATGATATTAATAAGGATAAACTTTCTAACGTTTTAACTTTGTTAGCCATATTACTTTATTACAGAACAAATTTTTGAAAATGATTCTAAAAGCAAACTTCCGATGAATAAATAAAATTATGCCAGCTAAAACTCCAACAAAGAGGTATCAGAAAAAAGACCCTATTTCACATATTATAGACCGACCCGATATGTATGTTGGTTCTACGCGACTTCGTGTTGTTCAAGAATATGTGGCAGAGTTATCAGATGATGATACATACAAAATTGAACAAAGAGATATCAAGTCCTCTCCTGCTATTCTACGAGTATTTGTTGAGGCGTTGTCAAACGCTATAGATAACGTAGAACGCAGTCGTTCAACTACTACACCATGTACCAAGATTAAAGTATCTATTAACAAAGAAACGGGGGAAACCACCATCTGGAACGATGGTGATGTTGTTCCTATTGAGATGAATGAGGAAGAAGGTTGTTATAATCATAGTATGATTTTTGGTCAGCTTCTTACTGGTTCTAACTATGACGATGAAGAAGAACGTATTGTAGCTGGTCGTAATGGACTTGGAATAAAATTGGCAAATGTTTTTTCTACACAATTTACGGTAAAAGGCTGTGATCCTGAAAAGAAGAAAGTTCTTACACAGACATGGACCAATAATATGCGGGATACTACAGAGCCTGTGATTAGAGCTTGTAAGACTAAAGGTTTTACTGAGGTATCATGGATACCAGACTTTAAACATTTTGGTCTCAAGGGTTATACCGATGACATCATAGCTTTGTATATGCGACATGTGTTGGATTCTGCTATGTTGTCTAAAATATCAGTTTATCTTAATGATAAAGTCATTCCAATCAAATCATTAACACAGTATTCTCAACTTTACACAAAATTATCTACAGATGATAAGCTACTTATTAAGACAAAGACTGCGGATGTGTTGATTACTCCTGCGAAAGAGTTTCAAGCTATCTCGTTCGTTAATGGTGTATATACCAGACTTGGTGGTCAGCATGTAGATGCTTGGGTTGAAGACTTGTTTCGTCCTATTGTAGATAAGTTCAATGGAAAGGACAAAAAGGCTAAGACCAAAACACCAAAGATTAATATCAATGATGTTAAGCAGTTTTTCCGTATTTTTGTGGTTGCTACCATAGTTCGTCCTGAGTTTGATGGTCAGGACAAGAATAAGTTGGAGTCGCCGACTGTTGAAGCTGACGTTAAATCAACCCATATCAATACAATTTGTAAGTGGTCTGTAATGGATAATATTGAGGATATTATTCGTTCAAAGGAAATGATGGCATTGAAGAAGGTTGAGAGGGGTAAAAAGAAGTTAGTAAAGGTTGATGGACTTGACCCGGCTAACAATGCTGGTGGTAAGTTTTCTAGTTTGTGTTCGTTGTTTGTCTGTGAGGGGTTGTCGGCGAAAACGTATGTAGTTGCTGGTATTGATACAGGTGTATATGGTAAGCAAGGACGTGATTGGTTTGGTGTGTTGCCTGTAACTGGTAAAGTCCTTAACGTTCGTAATGCAACAGCAACATCTATAGCAGCAAACAAGGTTATTGTATCTTTTATTCAGACTACAGGACTTAAGAGTGGTGTTGATTATACTAAGGAGGAAAACTTCAAGACCCTTTCCTACGGACGAGTAATTATTGTAGCTGATGCTGATGTAGATGGTATTCATATTGAAGGACTTATCATGAATCTAATTCATTCTCTGTTTCCGAGTCTGCTAAACCGTCCTATACCATACATTGTGGGAATGAAGACTCCTATTGCTCGTGTATTTATTCCGAGGAAGTCAGATATCTTGTTTTATGATGAAAGACGATTTAACGAATATCTACATAAGCAGACAAGCAAGGTCAATGCGAAGTATTACAAGGGTTTGGGAACTACTAGGGAGGAAGATGTTCCTGATACTTTTGGTTTGAAGATGGTTGAGTATGTTAATGATGATAACTCTTCAAATAATATGAATAAGGT
>CETY01065589.1_pt1 | contig 9998 bp, 9 predicted proteins | sample 361551 | NCBI WGS metagenome assembly CETY01 (sample SAMEA2623135, study PRJEB7988) | marine metagenome | biome: marine biome (ENVO:00000447); feature: deep chlorophyll maximum layer (ENVO:xxxxxxxx); material: "saline water (ENVO:00002010), including plankton (ENVO:xxxxxxxx)" | depth 45 m | reverse complement strand
ACAAAAAATCGTTCTAAGGGTGCCTTTTTTTGGAGACTTTTTTACAAAACATTCAAAAATTCACATATAAAATATTGTTTTGTTACGAGTTATGCTTTATAAAAACGAAACTGTTCTTTAAAAAATAAATTTGTAAAAATCTTGTAAAAAAGGCACTATTGTAAAAAAGTCTCCAAAAAAAGGCACCATTAGAACGATTTTTTTAAAAAAACTTAAAACTTTTTTCTGAATATATATAAAAATGACCAAAAAATGCATCAAAACGAGCAAAAACGAGCAAAAACGAGCAAAAACGAGCAAGTTTTTTTTTTGTGAAATTTGTGATTATACTACCTCTCGTAAGTCTAACTATGATAGACACATTGAGAGCATAAAACATTTAGAAAAAAACGTAAGTACACCCAAAAAGTGGCAAAAAATGACCAAAAAAAGTGTTTATAAACATTGCGAATTGTGTGACTATTCAGCGTCTAAAAAGTATAACTGGACTAAACACGTCCAAACCATAAAGCATCAAAAAAAAGTGGCAAAAAGTGGCAAAAAAGTGGCAAACGTGACGGACGCAAACCAGAAAAAAACGAGAAAAAAACAAGTTAAGACCATAAAAAAAGAACAAGACGATATCAAACTGTTAACCGAAAAGTTAAACACTATAATAGAGACGCAAAATGCTTTGGCAAAACAAAATATTATCAATAATAATCAAAATATTACCAATATAAATAATAACATTTCAATCAACGTTTTTTTAGAACAATACTGCAATGATGCTCTTAATTTACAAGATTTTGTTGAAAACATCAAATTTCAATTAACAGACATTTTATGTAATAATAATTTAATTGAAAACTTTTTATCAAAAAAGTTATTGAAAAATTTGCAAAATATTCCATTGACAGAACGACCAATTCATTGTACGGATATTAAGCGAAAAAATTTCATTGTGAAAGATAAAAATGATGGATGGATAAAAGATTCTGTAGATGATAATTCTAGTCATTTATATCAACAAGTAAATCAATTACATACAAAAGCATATATTGATTTTTATAATGAATATGATAAATTAAATCCATTGCCACATGATATTGATAAAGAACAGTTTAAATGTAAAATAGCAGCTGAATTGGTTAATAATAAAAATAAGTTTAATAAAGGAGTATTACAAGATATTGCTAAAAATGTTGATATTCGAGAAGTATTAATAGCATGTCCTTCTATGGAATTAACAGATGAACATACTGAAAAATAATAATTTATATGATCTAAATTATTATTTATATTACGATTAAAAACTGGTGAATCCTCCCAAAGCATCATTTGCAGCCATTGGTTCCATCATACCCATTTGTTCGCCAGGACCTTGATAACCCATGCTATTATACATATCATTATTAGCCCCACCATTTTGCTGTTGTTGTGGATTTTGATTCATTACTTCATTTTGATGATTTTGCGTTGCTGTCATTTGTTCATGTGTATTTAAATAATCAGCACGACTTACTTGATGTGTTGGTTGTGGTTTTTGAACTTGTTTAATTGGTTGAGTCACTTTTACCTTATTGTCATCTTTTTTATTTTCAACACCTTCAATTGGTTTTAATGTACCATTCCACATATCATTTACTCTACTAGATAATTCAGTGATTTTTTCACCAATTTTTTCAGTTGTTAAGTAAAACATAATAATAATATTTAAAAAGTTAATTGCTTTATGTGATTTTCCACTATAAGTAGGAATAAACTTTACAAATCTATCTACTAAAAATACAGCAATAATTAATAAAGATAAGTGAACCAATATTTCACCTGTAAGTTCGATATTTCCTTTTGTTGGATTAAATGTTGGCAATAACCCATCGATTATTTTTACTAAAGCAATTAAAGGAATAATAGAAATAATGGCATATTGTCCGATATTCATAAGTTCGTTTTTGGTATCATTATCAAACGAAAACATATGTGATAAAAAGGTATTAGTTTTATTAACTTCGGTGTTAATCTCTTCCATATTGTATATGATGTATAATTAGAAATAAAAATTATATATTCCTAAATTAATCTTATTTGATTCGTAAGTTAAATAATTAAATTAATTTAAAAATAGTTACACAAAAATATATAAATGCATCCAGAAAAACAATATTTAAACTTGATAAAACATATTATAAATTATGGAACCCTTACTAAGTCTCGTAATGGAAATACAATTAATACAATAGGAACAATGTCTAAATATTCTTTAAAAAATAATACAATTCCAATATTAACTACTAAAAAAGTAGCATGGAAAACTTGTTTGAAAGAATTATTATGGTTTATAAATGGAGATACAAGTAATAAAACATTAAAAAAACAAAATGTGAAAATTTGGAATGGTAATTCAACACGAGAATTTTTAGATTCGAGAGGATTAACAAATTACGATAAAGATGAGTTGGGTCCTATATATGGATATCAATGGAGGAATTGGAATACTCCATATTTAGGCAAAAATATAAATCATAGAAATAAAGGAATTGATCAATTGCAAGATATTATAACCAATTTAAAAGATCCTACAAATCGTTATTCTAGAAGATTGATTATGTCTGCTTGGAATGTTGAACAATTAAATCAAATGGCTTTACCACCATGTCATGTATTATGTCAATTTAATGTGTTAGATAAAAATAAACTTTACTGTACTTTGTATCAAAGAAGTGGGGATGTAGGTTTAGGAGTTCCTTTTAATATTGCTTCTTATGCTTTTTTAACACATATGATAGCAAATACATGTAAACTAGAAGCAACTGAATTAACGCATTATATATCAAACGCTCACATTTACGAATCTCACATTGATTCATTAAAAATTCAAATAAAAAGAGAACCATACGACTTTCCGACATTAAAAATAAATTATAAAGATAATATCGATGATTTTTCAGTTAAAGATTTTGATTTACAAAAATATCGTTATTTTCCCACTATTAAAATGGATATGATAGCTTAAATAGTTGAAATTTATATTTTTTAATATAATTATTATATATTATGTTTAATAATAGAAGAATTCCACGACAAATTAATCCAGCTGTTTTAGAAAAAAACGACATTGTTTCATTGACTAACAATAGAACCAAATCATTGGAACAACGAATTATTTTTCGACATGAATCATACATTCAAGCTTTAAAAAGTAAAGTAAATAAAATGGAACAAACTGTAAAAGAACCAGTTGTAAATAATAATGACTCTAGAATTGAAGATTTAAAAAACCAATGTCAAATTCAGTCAACGTTATTAAAGCAATACGAAGATAAATTGGTTGGAATGGTAGGGTATATTAAACGATTGGAAGAAGGTCTTGAAAAAGTAAAGGAATTATTGACCAATAATACAAATACCGCTGATACAATTGATAAAATTCCAGAATTTGATGAAGAAGAACCAAAAGTTGTTGAGGAGGAAAATAAAGAAGAACTAAGTGTTGAGAAAGTAAAAGAAGATGGTGATGTAAATGAAAGTGTATCATTGGAAATTGTAGAACAATAAATCAAAATTAATTAATAATTAAAATTGATTTAAAAATATATAACAAAAATAATTTTATTAAAATGTTAGAAATTACTATTAGTAACGCGAAAAAGGTATATCAATTTACTACTATATTACAAAATTTAAAAGGTATTTCAAATGAATTAAAACTTGATTGTAATGAAGCGGGGTTATATGCTCAGGGAATGGATTCTGCACATGTTTGTTTATTTGAATTAGTTATTAAAAAAGACTGGTTTGATTCATATAATTGTAGTGAAAATTGTTCTATGGGTATAAATTGTGAAATGTTATATAAAATTATATCTTGCATAAAAGAAGACCAACATATTGATATGAAGCACAATCCAAAAATATCAAAATTAATTATTGAATTATTAGGAAATAGTTATGATAAATCATTTGAATTATCATTAATCGATATAGATTCTGAAATGGTTGAATTGCCAGATAAAGAATATACAGCAGATATTAGATTTGTATCAAAGGATTATGCTGAATTGATAAATCAATTAAGTATATTTGGAAACAAACTTAATATTGTATGTAATGATGATATCATATTAAATTCTGAAAATGAATTTGGTAAAGTAGATATAATTGTAAAAGAAAATGATATAATTGAATATATGATGGAAGAAGATAGTGAAATAGATTGTTGCTATTCTATTAAATATATAAATATGATAACTAAATTTGCCAATGTAAATAAAGAAATTGGTATTCATATAAGTGATACTTTTCCTATTAAATTTATGTATAATTTAGATGATTGGAAAGATGAAGATAACGACGATAACACAACACATTCAATATCAAAAAATTATATTGGATTTTACTTAGCTCCATTAGAAGATGATGATTAAACTAACTTAAATTTTCTAGAACCTTTATAAATAATTTTCATATTTTCTATATTAAATGTTTCCTTTAATAATCTATTAATTTTTGTTTTTGTTAATTTCTTTATTAAATTAACATACTCATCTATTGTAATAATATGTTTATTATGTGAATTTAATTGATTTAAATATTGTATTGAGTAAAATTTAGAATAATAAGAATTTTGCTTACATTTGTTATAGTGTTCCGTAATAAATAAGTCTTTAATGTATTTAATATATTGTGGTTTATATTTGCCATTTACTAAATCATTTAATACACGAATAGTATTGTGTATCAATAATTTTGTATTTTCATGATCACAAGTAGTATGTATTGTAAAAAAAGAACCATATTGATTTGTGCTGTTAAAAAAATTAATACTATATATTAACTTCATTTTCTCTCTTAATAAATTAAATAAAATAGAGGTAAGGCTTGTATTTATAAAATTTTTTATAAAGTTGATATAAATATAATTATTATTTGAATAATTAAAATCATTATAAAAAGCAAAGCATACATTTGTGTGTGGGGACGACCTTGTTTTTATATATTTGATTTCAAAACCAGGTCTAAATACATTATTATATAAAGGTGGGAGAGATACTGAATTAGAGTTTTTCAATAAGCGTTTCATTTTTTGTAATACAAATACTTTGTTAAAATCACCTGTCACTGTGAAAAGTATATTATTAGATGTATAATATGTTTCATGCCAATTTTTTAAATCTTGCGCATTTAATAAAGGTAAATTTTTTTTTTGAATTTTCATGTCATCTTGAAGTATTAATCCTTCTATATTAAATAATAGTTTATTTGTTTCGTTGTAAATTGGATATGCAGGATCATTTAAATACATATTAAGTTCTTGCTTTACAGATGTTTTTTCCTTTTCGATCCTACTTTTTTTGATTTCAGGATTGATTGTTATTGAAATAATATAATCTAACATTTCAACTGTATGTTTTTTTAAACCATTTATATAATATTTAACATAAGTATCACTAGTCATAGCATTAATAATTGTTCCCTTTTTTTTCCAATAATTGAAACAATTTGTTTTACATTTTTTCCATCCATTACAAATAACGTGTTCCGCTAAATGGGATATACCTAAATTTTTATTAGTTTCATTTACACAACCAGAATTGATATACGATTCAATTAAAACTACTTCTGAATTTTTATTTGGTATTAATAAAATATTATAATTATTATATTTTATAAATTGCATTTATACTATGTTCGGAAAAAATCTAATTTTGATTTCTATTATTAAATAAATGAAATACTTATTAGAAATAGGATTATTTATTATTGTATTATTTTTATATTTACATATTTACTACCATTTGAAAGTTAGCAATGATTTAGAAGTTTATTCTATTCAACAACCATCGAAAGACAAACTGGAAGAAGTATGTAATTTAAGACAACCCTTATATTTTGATATGGTTAATAAAGACATTTTACAAACTTGTAATTTATCTTATATAGATGAAAATTATAATCCATTTGATATTAAAATTAGAGATATTACTAGTCAAGATAATGACAATTTACATTTACCAATGTCTTTAAAAGAAGCAATAACATTATTTAAAAATGATGACGAAGGCAAATATATCACGGAGAAAAATCAAGAATTTTTAGAAGAAACAGCAATGGTTAAAAATTTTAGATATAATGATTCTTTTTTACGACCACCATTAGTTTCAAATTGTAAATATGATTTAATGTCTGGTTCTAAACAATCATTCACACCACTAAAATATAATTTAAATTATAGAAATTTTTTTTATGTTACCTCTGGGACGGTAAAGGTGTTATTGATTCCTCCTAAAAATAGCAAGTATTTATATGGACATAAGGATTATGATAATTTTGAATTTAGATCACCGATAAATCCATGGGATGTACAAGATAATTTTAAAAAAGACTTTGAAAAAATAAAATCATTAGAATTAACATTGGAAAAAAACAATATATTATTTATTCCTCCTTATTGGTGGTTTAGCATACAATATCAAGAAATTTCAAGTGTAGCTTGTTTTTATTATAGAACATATATGAATACAATTTCTATTTCACCTGATATATGTATGAATTTATTGCAAAAAACAAATGTAAAACATGATTTTTTAGAAAAAATTAAATAAATTGAATATTATTAACTGAATAACATATAAATACAATAAGTATGAAACAGTACAAGATAAATATTGAAAGTAGAAATTACGATAAGTTTACATTTGTTGATGTAAAAACAATGAACCAAATGGATACTGTAAATAACATAAATCCATTACAAGAAAAATTATTTAATTATGATATTGTAACAGTTGATAACAATAAATGTAGTCTTCTTCATTCAACTGTTAAATCGTCTATTTATATACCAGGTGTCCTTGTATTGAAAAATAATAGAAAGTTTGGTAAATATAAACAAAAATTCCTATACAAGTGTATACCAGACGATAAAAGATTGCCGATATTCTTAATACCTTATCATATTAAAAATAATTTTAACAAAAATTATGTAAATAAATATGTTATATTTAAATTTAAAAACTGGGACAATAAACATCCTTATGGTGAATTGGTAAATGTTCTTGGAAACGTATCATCGTTGGATACATTCTATGAATATCAATTATATTGTAAGAGTTTATATGCTTCTATACAAAAATTTACAAAGGAAACTATGAAAAAATTAAAAACACATTCACAAGATTATTTTATTGAAATGATAAAACAAAAATATAAATTGGAAAACCGAATTGGGAGAGATGTTATATCAATCGATCCAAACACAAGTAAAGATTTTGATGATGCGTTTGGTATAATAGAAAATAAATTCCAATATATAATTAGTATTTATATAACAAATGTTAGTATGTGGTTAGATGTAATGAATGTATGGTCTTCTTTTACTGAAAGAGTATCGACTATTTATTTACCAGATAGAAAAAGACCAATGTTACCAACTATATTATCTGATACATTATGTAGTTTAAAAGAAAATGATATCAAATTTGCTTTTACATTGGATTTATATATTGATAAAGAAACAAACACATTAAATACGTATAAGTTTACAAATACAATGATTAATATTAAAAAAAATTATGTTTATGATACAGATAAACAAGAAAACGATGAATTATATTTAAAAATGAAACAATTATTGTGTTGTTTAAATAAAAAGAAAGAATACAACTATATTGATACTATACAAACTAGTCATGATGTTATTGCTTATTTAATGATATGGATGAATTACACATCTGCTAAGGAATTAGTAAAAAACAAATGTGGATTATTTAGATCATCAAAAATGAATGATACATTTCAACCACCTTTAAATATAGATCCAAATATTCAAAAATTCCTTAAAATATGGAATAGTTATGGTGGTAAATATGGTAAATATAAAGATTTGGAAAGACACGATATGTTAGAATTAGATGCTTATGTTCATATAACTAGTCCTATAAGAAGATTGGTTGATTTATTAACAATGATGAAACTTCAAGAAACATTGGGATTAGTTAAGTGGGGCGAAGAAGCAACACAGTTTTATAATCATTGGACTAGTGATATTTCGGTTAAATATATTAATACAACAATGAGGTCAATAAGACGCGTTCAAAATGATTGTTTATTATTAAATATTTGTAGCACAAATAAAGAAATATTAGAAAAAACATACGATGGATTTATATTTGATAAAATAAATAGAAACGATGGATTGTATCAGTATATGGTGTATTTAAAAGAATTGAAAATGACGAATCGTATTACAACTAGACATGATTTAAATAATTATACATTTCAACAATTTAAAATTTACATATTCCATGATCAAGAACGATTAAAACATAAGGTTAGATTAGAATTTCAATACAAAGAAAATTAAAAAAATTATAAAATTGAAAATAATTAAAAATAACCTATTTATAGTATAATATGAGTTATAGTAAACTGTCTTATTCTCTAACAAAAAAAATAACAAAAAAAGAAAAAAAAGAAAATGGTATTTATTTTACACCACCAAGTACAATTCAAAAAAACATTGATTTGTTAAAAATATATATGCCAACTGTGAATAGTATATTAGAACCTTCTTGTGGGTCAGGAGAATATGTTAATTATTTAAACAATCACTATAAAAACAAAGAACTAACGGCAATAGAATATAATAAACAAATTTATGATGATATAAAATTAAATATACCCAAAAATGTTAATCTTATAAATGGTGATTATTTAAAGTATGATAATGATAAATTGTATGATTTGATAATAGGAAACCCACCTTATTATGTTATGAAAAAAAAAGACGTAAGTAAAAAGTATTATACTTATTTTGATGGTAGACCAAATATATTTATATTATTTATTATAAAGTCAATATCGTTGTTGAAAGAAAATGGTATTTTAAGTTTTATATTACCAAAAAACTTTCTTAATTCCCTTTATTATGATAAAACTAGGAAATATATAAATGAAAATTGTAAAATATTACATTTGGTTGAATGTAATGATAAATACATAGAAACGAAACAACAAACGGTTATATTTATAATAAGAAAAATTAAATCGTCAAATAAAAAGTTTATATTAAGTAAACAAGGATATACTATTTTCGGAGAACCAACAATAATATCTAATTTAAATAAACTATATGTAAATTCTAACTCATTATCTGAACTTGGTTTTAACGTTTCAGTTGGTAATGTGGTATGGAATCAACATAAATCAATATTAACAAATGATACAACAAAAACGCGACTAATTTATAGTAGTGATATAATAGATAATAACCTATCCATTGTAAAATATAAAAATGAAAAAAAGAAAAATTATATTAATAAAAAAGGAATAAATACACCTATGTTGTTGATTAATAGAGGATATGGTGTAGGAAACTATAATTTCAATTATTGTTTAATGAAAGGAGGATTTGAATATTTGGTAGAAAATCATTTAATATGTATAACAAATAATAATACAATGTCTAATGCTGAACTTATTAGTTTATATGAAAAAATAATAAAATCATTTGAAAATGAAAAAACAAAGAAATTTATAAAATTGTATTTTGGGAATAATGCTATTAATACTACTGAAATAAATTATATGTTACCTATATTTATTTAAAATTTTATATCGTGTTCTTTTAATCGCTGTAATAATTCATTTTTATTACCACTTATCTTAAGTTTATGTTGTCTTAAAATTTCTTTTAAAATGTTAACTGTTGGACCGGCGACTGTTCTAGATTTTTTTGTTTTACTTTTAGTTGTCTGTGTTTTTTTTCTTTTTGTCTGTGTTTTTTTTGCTTTTGGTGCTTCATCTTTTAAGTTAAACTGCCAGGAAGGATTACATAACCCAGAAACATTTTGCCATCTTAATCTTAAATTTATATATTTTCCTGATACAGTAGGAAACATAATGTTTTCTTTGTTTACGATTACTTCATTTGGTGAAATTCTCAACATAAAATCGTCTCTTGGAAATTGATCTAATTTCCAGTATAATTCATTACCCTTAAATTCACATAATAAATA
>CETY01056591.1_pt1 | contig 10085 bp, 15 predicted proteins | sample 361551 | NCBI WGS metagenome assembly CETY01 (sample SAMEA2623135, study PRJEB7988) | marine metagenome | biome: marine biome (ENVO:00000447); feature: deep chlorophyll maximum layer (ENVO:xxxxxxxx); material: "saline water (ENVO:00002010), including plankton (ENVO:xxxxxxxx)" | depth 45 m | reverse complement strand
TATTTTCATCTCCTTCCTTATTTTCATCTCCTTCCTTATTTTCATCTGTTTCCTTATTTTCATCTTTATCTACTTTATCTGTTTTAGGTTGTTCTACTTTATCTGGGTTAGGTTGTTCTACTTTATCTGTTTCTGTTTTACTACTCATAATATAAATTATTTAGATTTAATATTTTGATTTTTTAACCACTTATTAAATCCTATACATTTTTCCATATCAAATGAAGTTCCTAGCATTTCTCTAGCAATTTCTAACGCTAAACTTTCTTGATCTGTTAAACTCTCGATATATTTTTCAACTAATTTAGATGTAGTAGGCATTATTTAATTATATTATCTATATTAATTTTAATATTTATTCAATTTATTCAATTTATTATTCTATTTATTAAACACATATACTAATTGTTTCATTCGTTTCACTTCTATTTTAGTTAATACTTCATTAACAGTATAATTAAGTGGTAATAATATGTTTAAAGCAATATCTATATCATCAAAGGTTAAAAATCGATGTTCTGTTGGATGTTTTAAAACATAAAAACAATTATGCAATGTCAATCCAACCTTTTCAATTGGTTTAATAGATATAGGTTTTAAATAATTATTTAAATATACATCTGTTATTTTAGTATCAAAACCCAATATTTTATCATACGTATCTTTATTTTGATTGTAATACACTTTATAAACTAAATAATAAATCATATAAAATTGATTTATATTTTTTTATTTAGTTATTAATTCATAATCATGTCTCAAACTACATATCGTTTTAAATTTAACAAAGAATTATTGGATTCCATTAGAGAATTTTCAAAATTACACAGCAATGACAATTGTGACGATTTCTTAGATGCTTTTCATTTATGGAAAAGAGTTAATAATGAAATAATTAGTCTAGAAGAAAAACGCATTTTAGATTTAGGATTTAATGGAAATATAGAAGAAAAAATATATAAAAGTGCTAGATATTATTTTAAAAATAAGAAAAACACAACCTATAAATTAAATAAACAATTAAAAACAAATTATATTCCAAGAAATCCTGTATTCTTTAAAATGATGGAAACGTATATTAATAAAAACCCAATCAAAGCATCATTGTTATACAAAGAATTTATTAATGAAACAGATACTAATATTTTAAGTGAAATTAATACAGAAATAGTAAGACTAAAAACATTTGAATTAAATCAAACGGAATGTTTACAAAAAATCAAAAAAATGTTTAATAACGCTTACTATAAAATAAAAAAGCAACTTAAAAAACAACAACTCGATGTATAATTATTAATTTAATAAATTATATTTTTATAACTATTTATATTAAATGAAAAATGAAAATGAAATTTTTGAAATAATAGAATTTAAAAAGGAGGATGATGATGAATTAACTTTATACAATGACTTAACATTAGACCAGAACGGAGGAAAAGTAATAGGGGAAGGAGGATATGGGTGTGTATTAAAACCGGGTCTTACTTGTAAAGGTAAAAATATGAAAACTAAAAAATTTATAACAAAAATACAAGTTGAAAACTCAACTTCTCGTCGTGAAAGCAAAATAGGAGAAATGGTAAAAAAAATACCTTTTTCAAAAAAATATTTTGCCCCTATTATTTCTAGTTGTGAGTATAACCATAAAGTGGTTCAAATGGTTTCAAGCAAATATAATTGTAGTTTTTTCTCAAAATATCCTAATAAAAAATTTACTATTTCCAGATTACCATACATAAAGGGTTCTGACTACAAAAATTATTTACATTCAAGTATAGATAATAATACATTTTTATATGCTATTATTCATGGATATATATATTTGCTATTTTCATTATTTATGTTAAATAAACAAGGTATTATACATTATGATATAAAAGGTGAAAATATCATGTATGATGAAAAACGAGACATCCCAATTATTATTGATTTTGGATTATCTATTATTAAAGATGAGATTAAACCTAATTTCAATGATCCAAACTACATCTATCAATTAAAAGAATATTTTTATACTTATGCCCCTGACTACTCTTTATGGTGTTTAGATATACATTATTTATGCTTTATTATTAATCATCCTAATAATGACGTTAGAAATGAAATTTATGATATGGTAAATACTTACATGGAATACAACAAAGCATTTGATATTTTTTCGGATGAATTATATTCAACATTTAAACAACTTAGTATTAAACAATTGCATAAATATGCAGATATGGGTGTAGAAAAATCAATAAAACATATATTAAAATATAGTGATACTTGGGATAATTATTCTTTATCTATTATGTTTTTAAGAATATTAAATATGTTTGAAATGAAAAAAAGAGGTAATTTTTTACAATCATTTAAAAAGTTATTAGAAATAAACATTCATCCAGATCCAAAAGAAAGGTTATCATTAGATAAATCACATGATTACATTATTAACCATTTAAATAATAATAAACATGAAAAAAGCGTTTTTAAAATAATAGCAAATCAAATCAAAGATAATAAACAAAAATTTAAAAAACAACTTACAAAACAAATCAATCAAGATAAATCGATGTCTATTAAAATGACTGCCTTAAAAGAAAAGGCAAAAACAATTTAATATATTTATTTAATATATAACAATGCATATTTTTATTATGATTTTTATTGAAGTAATATTTATTATGGTATTTGGTATAATATTATTAGATGTGAAGGAGAAAAAAAATATAAAATTGGCTTCTAATACTATATTGGTTTTTATAATAATAATGATTTTTAAACTCTTTATGTGGCTATGGGCGTTAAAACAAAATATGAGTGTATGTGATTTTACAAAAATGCTTTATTGTAAAAAATAAATAATTACAGCATACAATCTATAATTCAATATAAAATATATAATATTTATTACATATTTTACTTATTTACGTCTTTTTTTCATACTCTTTCTCTTACCTTTTTTATTTTTCTTACTTTTTTTGCCTTTTTTTGCCTTTTTTGTTTTTCCGACAATTCTTTTTTTAGCTTTTTTGGCTGCTTTTCTTGCCCTCTTAAATGTTTTTTTAGCTTTTTTACCTACCTTTTTCATTACTTTTGCTGTTGTTCCCTTTGCTTTTTTCCATGTTTTTTTTGCTGCTTTCAACACATTTTTAAACATAGTTCCCTTTGGAAGTAATTTACGAGTGTTTTTAACATGCACTAACCACATATTTACCATTATATATTATACTAAGAAATAAATTGAATTATATATATATTGTTATTTTTATAACATATAAATGGAAACTATACAATTGTCTTATTTGTTATATAATATTGATGAAGTAAAATATAGTTTTATGTTGTCTATATTATTTCAAAACAAACATACTTTTCATGAAAGTTTATTTTGGGCATATGAGTTATATAAAAGTTGTCACAAAGAGTATTTATGGAATTTTATAACCAAAATATATTATGACTTTTATTACATCAAATATATATCATTTGAAAAAGTATTAGATATAGAATATAACGCATGGAAAACGAAACCCGATTTTAAACATATTGCTAAAATTATAAAGGATTTACATAAACAAGTAATTGATATTACTATATTTCAGTCTTATTATAGAAATAAAAATAAAATACCAGACCTTATTAATAACATTACCATTGATAAATTAAAGAAAAACATTCCTAACGCAATATCTTATTTAAAACCCTTAAATATTGATGAAATAAAGCAAATATACAAAACTAAATTTAGATTTAATAAACGAAAAGAGAAAATGTGTTTGTTTTATACAAATCAAAAACACAAATGGATAGTTAAACTAGTAAGTAAGTTAGTTAAAAAGAAACAAATTCATATAAAAACAAAATTAAATAAAGAAAATATTAAATCAATCAACCAATTTGATATCCCATGTATTAGTGTATATAAAACATTAAAGGAAAAACGCTTATATCCAGTCAATGATTTAATCGGTTCGTTTAAATTAGCTAGATTTAAAAATGAAACGGATGTAGTAAATGTGTGGAATGAATCATTTGGATATATTTGCGATGATATAGATAGATATAAATCTGCTTATTTACATCATTGGGAATATTACGCTAATAAAACACCATTTTGGAATGAAATATTTATTAATTATGATGTTTCGTTTAAAAAAAAAGAAATACAATTCCCAAATAATGATATATTAGATGAATTTTATGAAACATATGGATTTGAACCAGATGAACAAAATATAGAAACACAAATGAAAAGTATTAAATCAATAAAACCAATTACTATAAATGAATGTTTCAATGTATATGATACTCCATTAAAAGAAACTATAAAACAAATAACATATTGTATAAATTGATTTTAAACTAAATTTCGAATAGTATTATTAAAACTAAATGATAGACTTACCAGAAGAAATTATAGAATTAATATTATCTTACGCACCAGATTTCCGCGATAATTTAAAAAAATGTCATACTGAATTATTACAAGATAGACCTTGCTTTTATAAAAAAGTTCATCTTGGATATTCCCCTGGCCTTGCTGATGACCCTATGTTTATAGCAGACCCTTTCATTAATGTCGCAATACCAACCCCAGTTAGTAATAATATTCAAATGATGTCCTTAGAATTGCACGCAATAGAAATTACACCTAAACGGCCGCCAAATGATAGATATTGGCATGATCGAGATATAAATTTATACTATGGTTGGAGTAAAATGAGTAATAAATATTTTTGGAATATAATACTAAAATCAAATCTTCACTCTGATACATTTTCACCCGGTTATTATTAAATGTAAAATTGATTTAAAAATAAAAATAATAAGTATTTTTATTAATAACAATGGTAAAAAATAAAAAAGGAGGAAGTAAACATAAAAAAATGGCAAGTAAATATGCTAAAAATGTGCCTATACGTAAAACATTACGATTGGCAAATCATAGAGAACCTTGTGAAATATATGCTAGGGTTACAAATATATACGGAGGAGCAAATATTGGTGTAATTTGCAATGATGGTGTAGAACGATTGTGTATATTAAGAAGAAAGTTCCGTGGAAGAAATAAAAGAGATAATCAAATATCAATTAATAAAATATTATTAGTTGGTAAAAGAGATTGGGAGGTTGTTGCTCCTAAAAAAAAAGAGAAAGTTGATTTATTATACGTTTATTCAGACTACCAATACGAACAACTAAGAAATGATAAAACCATTACTCAACACATTTGGAAAGAAGTAGAAGAAGAAATGAAAGAAGAAGAAGATGCAGGTATTGAATTTACTACGGAAGAAGATTTGTTTGAAGATACTAACATCGTTATTAAAATGAATAATGATGATGTTAAGAAAAACAATAAAAACATTACTGATAAAGAAGTAATTAATTGGGATGACATATAAATTTTAAATACAATAAAACATATATAATTTTTTATTGTATAAAATTACTAGATATATCCAACATATCAAAAGCAGTCATATTTCTAAAAAAGTCAAAGTCAGATAAATCATTGTTGTCATTTTCTAAAAATTGTAAAGAATTATAAAAAAACAAATCATCTTCATCTTCAAAAGAGGATATAGAATCAAATGATGGAATATTATAGTCTCTATGATATGGTTGTAATAAATCGCTGTTTAATGATAAATCAATTGTAATATTTGAAAATAAAGATAATGGATTGGTTTCAAATAAAGTATTACTAATATCATTTAAAACATCATTATTTTTTTCCTCGATTGAATCCAATTCCATTCTACACACAGGGCAATTCGCTTTTTCTTCTTTCAACCAAGTTAATATACCACTATTATCAAATATATGATTACATGGTAATTTTGTAACTATATCTCCCTCATTAAATACCGTTAAGGTAATAGGACATTCTTTCATAGTAAACTTTTTTGAATTAAAAACAACCTTTTTTAACTCTTTCTCTCCCTTTTTTGATAAAACTTTTTTATTTTTTGTAGGTTGATTCAACGTCATTTCTATTATATTATTAATCAAATTTTGCTCATATATATCATTAAAGTTTTCCAATTGATTATATAAATTTAAAATATTACTCATATATTAATAAATGTACTTAATTTTAATTAAATAACAACTCATAATAATATGATTTTTAATACTTCCTTATTTACAAAATCATAACGTTTATTATTAATTATATCAAAAAATATATTGTGAGTTCGATGCTTTTTCTTTTTATCTTTGTTATCTTTCTTATTTTTACTATTAAATATTGATAACACTTTTTCACTAAACCCCGAAATCATTAATATATCCTCGTAATTATAAATAGTTGAAACCGGGAATCCATTATGAACTTTTAAATTCCAAAAAACAATCTGAGGAATTTCAATACCAGCTATATTAAACATTGTTTTTATATTACTATAAATACATGGATTTTTAATATCAATATTATCTTCTATCTGCATATCTGATAAAATGGTTAATGTATATGGTTTCAGTTCTTGTGAAGGTAATTTATATTTTTTCACTATTTCAATTAACATATTAAATACACTATATAAATCGCTGTTAATATTAACATCAGCCGTTATTAAACATTTTACCTTATCACATATATCCATTTTTTCAGTAAATTCTATTAATTTTGGTTTATTTCCAAATGTTAATAATTTGTTTTTAAAATATGTTTTGTTATGTTCAGCTATAAATATTCCTAACGCTATGGAATTATAATACCCTATACCATTTAACGATTGAGAAGTATCTACTAATGGGATATTTTCCATATTTTTCAAATACATTTTTTTGGAATTCCATAATTTAGTTATAATAATTCTATCAAAATCGTCTGATTTTTTCAACCATAATTGATTTTTTATTATATTTCTTACGATTTCATATAAACATTGTGTCGTATGTATATATTTTTTTGTTTTTATAAATTCAATATAATTTGACCTACATTGTTTATTTGCTGATTGTTTTAAAAATGATTTATGGTATTTTTCCCTAGCAATACTAGACAACTTTACAAAATCTATTTTATCTGTATTATGAGATGTTTGTAAGATTTCAACTACATTCAAATGTTTATTAACAAATGATAACATTTTTCTATAATTCATTTCAGATTTATTTAATGCTTTTATTAACTTTTTGTTATCTATTTTACCTTTATACTGGTAAACTGTTTTAAAATAATGATCAAACATATTATCAGCCAATTTATCAAATAACCAAGTGTATTTATGATTATTTAAACTTTTTCTAGGCAACCATTTGGCTACCATAGTAAGTTCAACATTATTTTGTATATATTTTTTGATTTTTTCGGGGTTTTTATTTTTAAATAAATCATAAATTTGTTTGATTCTAGTGTGGTCCGTTTTTAAAAATATATTTGAAAATTCAATTAAATATAAAATAAATGTATGATTATCATCACCAGTTTCATCATAAATATATTGTGCAAATCGTTTTACATCTTTCCAACATCCAATAGATGTTTTATTTGGTAATTTTCTAACAAAATATTCAAATACCATAATTGCCATTTCATCATTATGTTTGTATAGTTCTAAAAGTAACATGTATGATAACTTTCTCTCCCCTTTTCCATAATGTATATCTCGTGTATATAAAATTAATTTACAAACTACAACTATTTCATTAATATATTTTTTAGTATCTTTAAACAAAATATTCAACAAATATTTACAATGATATTTTAATAAATCCATATTATTTGTCCTTACTAACTGAAAATTCAATTGTAAAATATAATTATGAATATCTGTTTCATTTAAAGACATTTTAAAACTATCTTTTACCCAACATTGTTGAACATGTCCTTTATCACCATATGTGTTCATAATGATATTATAAGTATTTCTAAATTTAAGTAGTTTCTTTTATCTTTTAATTGTATCGTTTCTTTGTTTTTTTTCTACTAACCAAAACGTCCTTTTTTGTTTTTTTTGACGTTTTCTTTGTTTTTATTAATGGTTTGTAAAAAATATATAACGAGTTTATAGAATGAAATATTTCAACACTATCCTTCCAATAAATATCAAGTATCTTACTTTCATTCGATAAATATTGATACGATTCTGGGTTTTCAATATATTTATTTATTGTTTTTGAATCAACGTCAATATTATATTTAATAAGGTCAAAACAATAATATTTTTTTTTATGAAATTTGGAATACTTACTAATGTAATATATTAGCTTTGTTTTACTTAAAATATTATCCTTTAACGATGTAGTTTGTGTTTTGATATGAATAATGTTATTTGAAGAATCGAGATACGTTATATATAAATTTACATAATTTGGAGCAGATTTGTAGAATTTTTTATATATATTTTCATCCTTATCTATTTCTTTTATCCATTCATCATCTAAATTCATATTTTCAATATCTACCATATAAAAAAATATGTTATTAATTATTTTAATTTTATACTAATTACTATTTATTCTTTGCTTTCTAATTCATCTTCATTATTTTCCTCTCCTTCTCCCTCACTTTCCGTTTCTTCAATAACTTCATATGCATATTGATTTAATATCCAACTATTTAATGATTTTTCATCATCTTTTGATAAACCATCATCTTCTTTATCTAATTTTGTATTTGTTTTTTTATTTAATTTTGTATTTGTTTCTTGTATTGATTTTTTCTTATTTTGCTTTTTATTTTTATTTTGCTTTGGTTTAGTTGTAATTACGTCAAATCCCCTAGACATTGATTTTAAATCAATAAATTTACTCTCTACATCACGCGAGTCATTTGGTCTGTTTCTTCTATTAAAATTAGATCCAAACCTTCTATTAGAATAACGGTCGTTTCTATTAGAATAACGGTCGTTTCTATTAGAATAACGGTCGTTTACACTATCCGTATTATCTTTTTTCCATCTATTATTTGTTTGTAACCCAAATTGGCTTGATGATGTAGATGTAGACGAAAATCTTGAATTATTTCTATTTTGTTTAAAAGCATTACTTGATCCAAATCGATTATTAGAATTATCTCTATTAGATGAATAAGTGTTTCGTTGGTTGTTATTTGGTAAATCTTTAAAACGGTTCATTATTTATATTTAGTGTAATTGATTTAATAACTTATTTATTTAAATCAATTTAAAGAAAATTTATATATATAATATGTCTCTTAACAGCTAACCTAGGTTAAATTTGCCAATATAAATTTTCGTATACATTTACTTGTTGAATGTATTAATAAACATTAATTATTTTTAATTAATATTATAAGAGACAGCATTTTATAAATTGATTTTATAAATATGGATAGTTGATAATCCATCTAACCATGTTTAACAATTATACGTTATGTATTCCAAGAGTATGTAAAAATATTAAAAAGAAACAAGTCTTTGATGTTTTAAATAAATATCAATTTGGTAAAATTAAAAAAATTGATATTATAGAAAATAGAGGAAAAAATACTAATATTGTCCATATTTACTATAGTTATTGGTATAAAAATGATTATGTTGATAATGTTATTAACATATTAACAAGCAACTTAAATATAAAAATATTTTATGATAACCCTTGGTTTTGGATAGTTTATTTACATACACCAAAACTACGATATAAAAAATAATATATATAGAATTATCTATTGATTTTTATTTTAATATTTCAGGTTTTGTATTTTATATGATAACGCTAATACAAAACAGATTGAAACAATGGTTCCTAATATCATATGTATTAATAGTATTTGTAATTTTATGTTATTAATTTGTGATATTATTAATTATTCATCATAACTGCATTTTATTGCTATTGTTTTGTTATCAACATCTACTAATTTAAATGGTTTTCCACATCCAATTATATTATCTTTCATTTTTAAGTAATCGCAATTTATTTTAGACAAATGAGGATCTATTTGTTTTAAGGTTGATTTATATATTCCATGTCTGAATATACGACAATTAAAATCTTTCAAAAAAATACAAATTAATAAATCACAATGAGGGCATGTTACAATTACATTTTTATCCATTTATATTTGTTATTATTTAAATAAAAAAATCCCGAAGGTTTTTTTAGTTTTTTTTTAGTTTTTTTTAGTT
>CETY01001256.1_pt1 | contig 10131 bp, 10 predicted proteins | sample 361551 | NCBI WGS metagenome assembly CETY01 (sample SAMEA2623135, study PRJEB7988) | marine metagenome | biome: marine biome (ENVO:00000447); feature: deep chlorophyll maximum layer (ENVO:xxxxxxxx); material: "saline water (ENVO:00002010), including plankton (ENVO:xxxxxxxx)" | depth 45 m | reverse complement strand
GATAAACTAACAGTTATTGGTGGTGCATCTAACCAGTTAGAATCTGTATTCTCTGGTCCTGTCACATTCCAAAAGAAAGTAACAGCATCAGATCAGATCCAGTCACTTAATTACACTTACTCCAATGATGATGGTACTGTTTTAAGGAATACATTCCTAGCAGAGGATGATGGTACTGGTAACCCAACAGTAACAGCAGGTGCAGCATTTAATACTGGTGACCTATGTTATAACGTTGACTGGACTCCAGGTACTTTCTTAGGATGGATATATGATGCTGGTGTTTGGTATAAGTTTGGTCTTACTGACACAGCACCTATTACATCTAATAGGTTCTCAGGTGTTACTCATTATGGTATTGGTGAAGCACCAGACGCTGCTAATAGAATGAGAATCGCAGGTAACGTAACAGTTACAGGTGATATAGATGTGACTGGTAAGTATGGTTGTGCAGATAAATATACATTGGCGACAGGTGTTACTAACAATAACAATGGTACAATGTATGCTGGTGATGGTGTTACAACATCATTCGCTATATCTCCTGGACACACAGCATATTCTGTATTAGTATTCCTAAATGGTGTTGCTCAGAGACCAGGAAGTGATTATACTGTAACATCCAATGCTGTTGATTTCTCAGTCGGGACAACTCCTCAGACTGGTGATAATGTGCAGATACGTGAACTCGTTATTTAAACTAAATAGTATTAAAGGGTAATCATGTCCACCAAAATAATTGGTAATCAGATTGATGCCTCTACCCGTGCCATAATGGAGGCACTCTCGGTCACAGAGCAAATCAATCTTCCAGCATTAAATCAGGCAGCAGTAACTGCACTAGGCACACCTGCTTATGGTACCGTGGTGTATAATACTGCTGAAGATGCTGCACAGATATACAAAGCGGATGCTCAACAAGGAGTACCAGGTTGGACAACGATTGGAGGTGGTGGTCCTGCGGTTGGTAACAACTCAATCATCAGGACTAATGGACCAACGATTGAAGAGAATTTAACTATAGGTCCTAGTGCTAATGGTGGTGCTGAATTTACAAACGGATTCAGTGCAGGTCCAATTACTATTGCGAATGGTTACACAGTAACCATTGAGAGTACAGCAACGTGGACTATCATTGGTGGTGACGACCAGATGAATCTGGAAGTTAATGATATTATTACTAATGATTTAAGATCAACAGGTCTATTACACTTTGCAGAAACAAAGGAAAGTATTAAGTATTATGTCTCAAGTGGAGATATAACACACGATTTTAACGCACATAACTGCATATACGTCTCAAGGGTTGGTGGATCAGATTTTAGATTAACTCTTAATAATGTACCAAATGGTGATGGTCATGGATTTGGTTTCACTGTCATCATTGAGAATGATGGTGCTGCTGGTTCAATAGATGAATTATATGTAGATGGAGTAGAAACTCCAGTGGAATGGTCTGGAGGATCACCACCTACTCATGGGTCTACTTATCTTATCATTGGTTTTTCTATGATAGATAAGATACCAGCAAACCCTGCTGGTAACGAAGAATACGTTGTATTCGGATCATCATCTTCATTCGGATAAGTTATGGGAAGATTTGGAATGTCAGCAAGGCACTTGCCTGTCTCTTCAGGACCATCATCAGGAGGTGGTGCTGCTGGAGGAGGTGGTGGTGGAGGGGTATATACCGAGGAAACATTTACCTATACTGGTGGAGCACAGAATTTTAATACCAGTAAGACTAACCGAGCACCTATAACTGCTTATATATTTGGACCTGGTGGTGGAGCAGAAGCAGATACAAATACTAGAGGTGGAGCAGGAGGATATACAGAAGGTACTATAAACATCAGTGCTGGTGGTACTTTAAAAATAATTGTTGGAGGACATGGTGGTCCAGGTCAGCAGAATAATGGATCTGGAGCAGGATATTCAGGAGTCTTTTCACCACAGTGGGCAGGTAATAGTGTAGGCACAGATCATGGTGCTTCTATTCTAATTGCAGGTGGTGGAGGTGGTTCTGCCAACTCATCCAGTGGATCACAACATGGTGCTGGTGCTGGAGGAGGTTCCTCAGGACAGCGAGGAAACCCATCAAACTCTGGTGGTATTGCTGGAAGTCAAGGCGGTGGTGGTAGCTATCGTCAGACTGGTGGAGGATCTTGTACCTCTGGTAGTCAATGCTCAGGTCAGCAACTTCGTGGAGGCGTTGCCTGCGGAGGAGGAGAAGGTAGTAGTGGTGTAGGTTGGCCTAACCAGATATATGGTGGTAACTACGCATCTGCTGCTGGTGGAAATGGATGTAACGCTGGTGGCGGGGGAGCAGGATATTATGGTGGTGCTGGTGGCGGTGGATCACCCAACGGTGGAAATGGTGGAGGTGGATCAGGATATATTGGTGGTCACCCATCATACCCAGTTACAGCAAGTCAAACCAATGCAGGTAGTGGTGACGCACCTCATTCTAGTGCTTTGAATAGTCCTTTCTATTCTGGACAGATATCATATGGTGGTAGACATAGCGTCAACAGAGGAAATGGTAATAATCAAGGTGGATCAGGTAAAATAGTAATTGCATACTACGCACCTGGATCTGGAGGAGGTCCTGCTGCACCTAGTTTCACTTATACTGATTACTCTGTTATTGACACAACAAGTCCACAAGATATTGCTTACAGGTCATTCGGAGGTCAGTCTTTCTTGGCGTATATCAGTCAGTTTGGCGTAAACCAGAACTCTAGTAACAATAATAATAGTCAGTGGTCTAATGGTTATAGTGGACAATTAGCATATAGTGGTCACTTTAAAAATAGTAACAGTTACTTCACTACATACAATCAATTAAGATATATACACGGTGACGGTAGTAGTGACGGTGGTGACTGGGTTGTTATTGACTTTGGACCTCAGTATAATGGTGACTTTGATGGTTACTACAGGAGTCAGCAAGGTAGATATATGGGTGGGGAGAATTCCTCATCTGGTGGTGGAGGTGGAACCTACACTAGTAGCAGTCATAAGATAAGACTGTGGGGATTCAACTCAACTGTTGGATGGAAGTTACTCTATCAGCACCCAATGGGTACAAGAGACTATACATATAGTCATAGAAACGCTAACTGGTGGAATTCTGGTAGTACTACTACAAGTGGAGATGGTAAGAGACCTGAGTATGATAGTATGAGTTTAGAATACGTCGCATTTAGTGTAGGATATCAATAAAATGACATGCATTATGATGGTGAAAAAGAATTAATTAATGGTGAATGGAATGGTTTAGTGTGGTCTGAGAAGTATAAAGATTTTATACTGCCTGATCTTGACGAGAAGAAAGAACTATTCACACCTCAAGCTGAAAAGAATGTAGAGATATGCTATACTTGTCCTAAGTGGAAAGCATCTACACGTCAGTGTTTGGAGTGTGGGTGTTTCATGGATGCTAAACGTATCCTATTACTTCTAATTAATAAAAGTCTTGACAAGAAATACAAGACGTGTCCTTTAGGAAAGTGGTGATGACAGAAATAACATATCTTTTCCCTAATCCATTATGGAGTCTTGAAGTAGACTTTGATAATGAGAGTCTAGCAAGGGACATATATAATTTTAAGGAAAATAACCCAAGTCAGATATATTCTAACGTTGGTGGTTATCAAGGTGATCTATTTGAGCACCAAGCATGGGCTGAAATGATTGCCCATAATTGCCCACAAAGGAATGATAAACCATTAACGGATTTGAATATCTATCCTTGGGTGAATGTAAATCCTAAGGGTTCATATAATCGTAGACATGTGCATATGGATACGAGTATATTCCTCTCAGGAGTATATTATGTGAAGGTACCAGAGAATTCTGGTAACATAAGATTTTATGATCCAAGAGGTCCACTGATGCACGTGCAGAGGGATCATGAATATTTTAGTGATTCTATTGTTTATCATGAGGTAAAACCATATGCTGGGTTATTATTATATTTCCCTACGTGGTTTGAGCACGACGTGACTGAGAATGAAACTGATGAAGATCGTATATCTATTGCATTCAATGTCTTCGCAGACACAAGTAGTGAAAGAGATACCGTATAAATAATGATAAATAGATAAGAAAGTAATCTTGTAGTATGGCACAGTTAAATCTGGGAGCTATTAAAGATGTAGGTGGTATTGGTGGTTTTACATTCTCTACTGGAGGTATCACTGCTAACGGCACGTTAACTGTAAATGACATTGAGATCAGTGGCACACTTGCAGGATCATCTGGTTATATACTTCCCAACCCATCAGGTCAAACAGATAATTTCGTTAGTACTAATGGATCTCAATTAACATGGGGTACATTGTCATCTGCTTCTGGTGTTCGGTCAATGCAAGTATGGACATCTAACGGTACTTGGAATAAACCATCTGGTGTTAGCACCATAATGGTTACAGTAACAGGTGCTGGTGGTGGAGGTTCTGGACACTGCGAGGCAGGTGGTGCTGGAGGTACTGCACAAAGACAGATAGATGTTGCTAACGTTTCTTCTGTATCGGTTACAATAGGTAACCCAGGTGGCGGTACTAACTACTCAGGATGTGGAGGTAACGGAAACACTTCAAGTTTTGGATCATACTGTAGTGGTGGTGGAGCATACGGTGCTAACTGTCACACTGGTAGAGCAGGAGGTCTGGGAGGAAATGGATCAGGTGGTTCTTTAAACATATATGGTGGTGGAGGTAACGGACACGGATCTCACTACTCATATGGTAATCACCAATCAGGATGCTCATACTGGGGCGGTGGACAACCATCAAGTCACCAACAAGATAATTATGCTCATAGACACCAATCTCACGCAGCGTGGGGTGCAGGTGGTAACGGTGCAAAGCATGGTAACCGAGGTGCTAGAGGTCGTGAAGGTGTCGTCGTAGTTCACGAGTTTTACGGATAAATAAAGCATGGCAAATCTTAAAGTATCAGCATTAAAAGATTTAACTGGAGCACAAGGATTCATGCTTGCTGGTGGTGGTATCACTGCAACAACGACTCTTACATGCTCTAATATAATCATAAACGGTGAGATTCGTGGTGGATCCACGTATGTTGTACCACCTCAAGGTGGTAACGCAGGTAAAGCATTGAAGTCTACAGGTACTGGATTTGTCTGGGCACCTGTTGTTTCTGGATCTGGTGTAAGATCTATGCAAACATTTACTTCAAATGGTACATGGAGTAAACCTGATGGAGTTGGAACTATCATCGTTACTGTTGTTGGAGCAGGTGGTGGTGGATCTGGAGAATGTGAATCAGGTGGTGCTGGAGGTACCTCAGAAAGAGTAATTGATGTAGCAAACGTTGGATCTGTAACTGTAACTATAGGTAACCCAGGTGGTGGTACCAGTTATTCAGGTTGCGGTGGTAACGGAAATACATCATCATTTGGTAGTTACTGCTCTGCGAGTGGTGGTACTGGAGCAAACTGTCGTCAGCAACATGCTGGTGGTATAGGTGGAAATGGATCGGGTGGTAACCTAAACATCTATGGAGGTGGAGGTAACGGACACGGATCTTACTGGTCATTTGGTAATCATACTGCTGGAGCATCTTTTGTAGGTGGCACTCAACCTAGTTCTCACCAGCAAAACAACTATGCACACCAACATCAATCACATGCAGCATGGGGTGCTGGTGGTAATGGTGCAGGTTACAGTAACAGAGGTGCTAGAGGTCGTGATGGTGTTGTAATCGTACAGGAGTTCTTCGGATGAGCGTATTAAAAGTAACTACAGTAACAGATATCGCTGGATTGGGAGGATTTACCTTTTCGAGTGGATCGATTGTTTGTAATGGAACTCTAAGAGTTGTCAACATAAACATTAATGGCACTATTACAGGTGGATCTGAGTATAATATACCGTCATTTAGTGGACAATCTGGTAAATTCTTAAGCACAGATGGTACTAACCTAACATGGTCTAGTGATATTTCTGGTGGTTCAGGTGGTGGTGCTGGATTTAGATCCATGCAAGTATTCACATCCAATGGTACATGGAGTAAACCAACTGGTGTAGGAAGTATTAAAGTCCAAGTTGTTGGAGCAGGTGGAGGAGGATCAGGTCAAGGTGAGTCTGCTGGTGCAGGTGGTTTCAGTGAAAGAATTTTGGATGCCTCAAATATATCATCAGTATCGGTTACAATAGGTAATCCAGGTGGTGGTACTAACTACTCTGGATGTGGTGGTAACGGAAATACTTCCAGTTTTGGATCCTATTGCAGTGCATCAGGTGGATATGGTGCTAACTGTCGTCAGCAACATGCTGGTGGTATAGGAGGCAATGGATCAGGTGGTAACCACAATGCCTATGGTGGCGGTGGATCAGGATATGGTGACTGGTCTACATATGGTAACCATGCTGCTGGAGTATCATACTACGGTGGATCACAACCATCATCACACAACCAAAGTAACTATTCGCATAGACACCAGTCTCATGCTGCATGGGGTGCTGGAGGTAACGGATCTCAACATGGTAACCGAGGTGCCAGAGGTCGTGAAGGCATGGTTGCTATCTTTGAATATTATGGTTAATAAATAAGTTTAGGAGTTAAACTACTATTATGGCTAAATGGGCACTAGTAAATAAAAACAATGGTGGTCTTACTGATATCTGCGATGAAGCAGATAAGTTTGACGTATATGATGGCAGCGATGCTGAATTTAAGTGGTGTGAAATTCCTGATGATGCTACCTACGATCATTTCATGTGTAATGGTGTAGTGATTCATCATGAGGAAAATGAAGACTTAAGAGAAGCAGCAGTCGTGGATCGCATGCTTGCATATGGTGATGTTGGTGATCAAATGGACATGCAGTATAGAGATTTACTGAATGGTACTACTGAGTGGAAGGATCATATTGCTAATGTAAAGGCAACTACCACTAAACCAAGCACTATCGCAGCATTTTCACAAGATCCAAGGAAAGTCCAACTAGTTGGACGCAGTGCATGGGATCCGTGGGTTGACAATTGGTCACCACCATAGTAATATAATCACATAACACCTATATTATGAAGATTGTTATTGTTGGCGGTGGTACCGCTGGTTGGATGACAGCAAGTACCCTAGTTAAGGCATACCCTGACTGGGATATTTCTTTGTACGAGGATAGTAAGACACCCAGTGTTGGTGTAGGTGAATCAACCACACAATATTTCAGGATATGGACTCATTTCCTTGGGTTAAAGGATAAGGAGTGGATGGCAGCATGTAACGCTACCTATAAGTGTAGTGTGAGATTTCATGACTTCCATCAAAAGGGTGATGACACTTGGCAATATCCATTTGGTCCACCAAGAAATGATATATTTAATGCAGACTACTGGTTTTACCATGCTAAGAAGGGTAGTTGGAGCAATGGTAAGTTTGCAAGAGACTATAGTTATTCAGCAGCATGTGTAGATGATAATAAATTCCCAGAAGATAATAAGTATTGGCAGACTGATAAGTTTAGTGGATTTCATTTCGATGCAGTATTATTTGCCAACTGGTTAAGAGATAACTATGCTATACCACGTGGTGTCAAGCATATTAAAAGGAAATTAATTAAGAAACCCAAAGCAGATATAATATTTGATTGCACAGGATTTAAGTCACAGTTTAACGATTCACCTTGGGTAGAGGTAGAATGTCTACCTAATAATAGTGCAGTGGTAACTAGGGTAGGATATCAAGATAAAGAGAATCAATTAAAAGCAACTACTGACTGCACAGCATTAAATAATGGTTGGGTATGGAATGTACCAACATGGGATAGAATAGGCACAGGATATGTTTATTGTGATAAGTTTTGTACTGATGATGAGGCAAGAGATGAGTTTAGGAAATATCTAACAGATAATGTAGAGTCAGATGTTGATTGTTATTCTGATCAGATGTTCCGCACTATCAAATGGAAGACAGGAAGACGTGAAGAATCATGGAATGGTAATGTTATCTCTATGGGATTATCTGCTGGTTTTATTGAACCATTAGAATCTAATGGTATACTATCGATACATAGTAATCTATTAACATTCTTACGTGTAATGGATGATAGAAAGAATATCACTCAATATATGAGAGATACCTATAATAATAGTTGTAACCAAGCATTTGATGAGTTTGCATCATTCATTGCTATTCATTTCTCTCTAACACAACGCAATGACACACCATACTGGCAACATATATCAGATATGTGCTATCCTAAAGATAGGTTGTTAGATAGAGTGCAGCGTAATTATACTGAATCATCTTATAAGTTTGGTCAGTTATATGACTGGGCAGACAACGCTACTGAGGGTGTATTCTATGTCATGGCAGGTCATGGTTGGAATCCATTTAATGATGCAGTATTCAGTGAGATAGATTTCTTTGGTGCATCTGTTGATGAAATAGAGGAATCACCTTTCGACCTAGATAATTTAAAATCACCGTGGGAGTATTATAAGGAGACCATTTATGAAAATTGAATCAATATGTATTGTAGGTGGTGGTAGTAGTGGATGGATGGCAGCAGCACTATTATCTAAGGAGCATCCAAATATTGAGATGTGTCTAATTGAATCTAATAATATTAAACCCATTGGGGTAGGTGAATCAACACTAGCACATTTCAATAGGTATTTACAGAGACTAGGATTAGAGGATAAAGATTGGATGCCACAATGTAATGCTACATACAAAGCATCTATTAGATTTAAGAATTTTAGAGAGGGTAAGGGAGAATCATTTCAATATCCTTTTGGAAAATTTGCACCACCAGATGATGAGGTTGCTGATCATTTAATGAGGTTCTTTGAGTTGCAAGCAATGTATGGTAAGGGTAAATATCCACCAGAAGAGTTTGCTAGGTTTGTTAATAGACAGACATATATGGTAGAAGCAGGTAAGATAACTGATAAGATACCAGGACCATTTGGTGAGGAGGAATATCATTATGATCCATCTACTGATCTAGCATATCATCTTAATGCTGATAAGTTTGGTGAGTATTTAAGAGATAATTTTGCGATACCAAATGGGGTACATCATATTAAAGGTGATGTGCATAATGTAATTAAGACACCAGATGGTAATATATCTGCTGTCACTACAACTGATGGTGGTGCTATCAGTGCTGATCTATTCATAGACTGTACAGGATTTAGATCACTACTACTTGAGCAACACATGGGTGTACCATTTGTTTCGTTTAAGGATCAGTTATTTAATGATAGAGCACTAGCAACACATATTGAGTATGATGATATAGAGACACAGATGTACTCTTATACTGATTGTATTGCATTAAATAATGGATGGGTGTATAATATCCCTATGTGGAATCACATTGGTACAGGATACATTTACTCTAGTAAATATATCTCTGATGCTGATGCAGAGGAAGAGTTTAGGTCATATTTGCCTGAATCTGCCAAGGATTGCCAGTTAAATCCTATAAAGATTAAACATGGTAAACATATACACGCATGGGAGAAGAATGTGGTTGGTATTGGTCTAGCATATGGATTTCTAGAACCATTAGAGTCTACTGGACTATTAACAACACATGAAAATCTCTTAGTATTAACTGATATAATAGGATCACGTGATCAACATGTTACACACCATGATCGATTGATGTTTAACTATACATGTGAGAGAATGATTGAGAGTATGAAGAATTTCGTTGCTCTACATTATACTATGAGTCTAAGAGAAGATACTCCATACTGGAGAGATGCTACTGGTACTGTAACCTATGAGCAGCACTGGGGTGGTAAGACTAGCGAGGCAACTCTATCAGCATTACAAGACTTCAGAGCACTCATGGATTATATGGATAAGAAAGCATTTGATCATACTAAGATGGGTGAAGGGTCAATATATATTGCAGCAGGTCAAGGTATAAGACCATTCACTGATAGATTATTCTTTGAAAGAGCAGATGATGAAAGGATAGCAGATGTGAAAGAATATCATCAATCATATATTAAAGATAGGCAATATATGTTAGACTGGGTGAAGACATTACCATCACACTATCAATACCTTAAAGATAATATCTATGTTTAACTTATTTAAAAAGAAGAAGAAGTGGATTAGATTCTACTCATTACATGA
>CETY01045681.1_pt1 | contig 10133 bp, 8 predicted proteins | sample 361551 | NCBI WGS metagenome assembly CETY01 (sample SAMEA2623135, study PRJEB7988) | marine metagenome | biome: marine biome (ENVO:00000447); feature: deep chlorophyll maximum layer (ENVO:xxxxxxxx); material: "saline water (ENVO:00002010), including plankton (ENVO:xxxxxxxx)" | depth 45 m | reverse complement strand
TTTTTTTTATTTAAGGAATGCATCATTGATATATATATTATGTATAGCCTGAACCTACTTAGCAATACACCCTTCTACAAACATATTCTACATTATATTTATATTAAGAATAAGAAACAGATAACCGATTTTGAATATGTTGCAGAGAGTACCGTGCAGCCATATGAATATGTTCGAAGAGGCGAAAGGAATACAATTAAAGTTTGCAATCCATCAGATACAAGTTTCGATTTTAATTATAATGATATGATTATTCATTTCAGTCTTGAAACCGTCACTATTAAAGATGGAAGTCCTGTTAAAATATTAACACCTGGACCAGGGTGTAATTCCGTTGCAGAAGAAATAGTCCTTAAAAGATTATCACTCTCCGGTGAAGATCATGATACTTTAATTCAATATGTTGATGAAGCGAAAAAGTATTGTGAAGATCAAATTCGCATATCTAAAAAATCAACCAATAAAACTATTAAGATTAATATGTGGAGAAAAGAATATTGGAACCTTCTTTTTAAAAGTCCGAAACGACCCCTTGAAACATTGTATCTGAAAGAAGGACAAAAAGAAAGTTTATTAAAAGATGTAAAAGAATTCTATGATCCCGATACAAGAGCAGATTATTTATCACATGGTATTCCTTATAAGAGTGTATTTATGCTTTATGGACCACCAGGAACAGGTAAAACAAGTACTATTAATACAATTGCATCTTATTTTGATTGTGATGTATATGTTATACCTATATCGAAAGAGCTTACAGATTATGGTTTAATTGATGCGATTTCATACTTAGAAGAAAAAGAAGAAAAAAAAAGAATTATTGTCATTGAAGATATTGATTCTATTTTTACCAATCGTAAAAAGGGGGATGATGAAAATGGTATTACACTCCAAGGTCTTTTAAACTGTTTTGATGGGTTTTCATGTGTCGAAGGCACCTTACTCTTCATTACAGCGAATAAACCTGAGTTTATTGACAATGCTTTGTTTCGTTCTTGTCGAGTAGATCATAAATATGAATTGGATTATGCGGATGAATTTCAAACAAGATGTATCTTTCAAAGAATGGCTCCTCAAAAAGACAAAGACAGTTTTGACAAGTTTTATAAACTGATTAAGAATAGAGAATATACAACAGCTATGTTACAAGAATTCCTATTTTTTAATCGCCATAAAGAAACAATCTTTAATATTATGAATGAGTTTTATGAAATCATTGAAAATAATAAATCAGACTGTTTTGAAAAAAAGAACAAAGAAAGTATGTATAACTAATTTAAAAATATGAAACTATTTAAATTTGATTAATTATATAAAACTATTATAATATAATATATAAAATGGATATTGTTGATAAAGTAAATAATTCGCGTTATACATTGAAATCTATCCTTTCTGATGAATGGGATACATCAACTATTGCAGATTTATCAAGAGAGGAAATTGAAAAAATGTATACTGTCCCGTCCTCTTCTACATCGTTAATCCCTTTGGGGAATGCTTCGGGTTGCAATTTTTCAATCCGTCATAAACATATTCCTTCGCATCGTCTTCATATTATCTATTTTAATTTCCCTGAAATTGGAAGACAAAGCTCCAAAGTTACAAAGTCAGCTTGTGATAAAATTGAATCCCTTTACTCATCAGGAATGATTGATTTTGAGGATAGTGTTTTCGTAATAATCAATGATAATGTTTCCGAATCTCTTGAAAAAAGTTTTACTGATTTGAATATCCGTCTTATGAATGAATTAGAAGCAAATCAAGATATTGATTCTATGGAACAAATAAAAAAAGAAATGGAAGAAAATAATTTTCCTCTCCAAATAAGACATTTTAGGAATGTGTATATCTTTGGTATTGACGGATTAACAAATAATATGCTACAACACAGACTTGTTCCCAAACACAAACAGATTCGTGATCCAGATGAAATTCAGAAGGTTCTTACTCGGTGTAATTGTTCTCTTCAACAATTACCCATTATTCTTAAAAATGATGCAATTAGTAAATTAAAAAGACTTACCACAGGAGATGTGTGTGAAATCACTCGCAAAAGTGTTAAATGTGGTCAATATCCATTTTATAGGGTATGTAAGTAGTTATTCCAGGTATGGTTTCTCTTGATTGTATTCATCGAATACTTCTCGTGGTACATATTTTATTTGAACACCTTCTGTACAAGAGGGTTTCATTTGTTCGGCATATCCAGCAACAATTAATAATGTTCCAACTATGAATAACATTAAATCAACTCTCATATAACTAATTACTTATTTTTTTTCTTCTCGATTTTTGAGACTTATTCTTTCTTCTCAATTTACGAGACTTATTCTTTCTTCTCAATTTACGAGACTTATTCCTTTTCTTTTTTGTTCTCTTTCTCCCCACCTTACTTCCTCCACCCATCATTTCAGCCAGGTTTGTCCACAGTAATCCAGGCTTTTTATTTTTAAACCGATAATAAAAGCAATCATCAGACCATTCTATTTCTTCGTAATTAAAAATCGTATTTAAAAAATTTATTGATTCCGATAGGGTGTGCTTCACATCGACGGGAAGAACTCTCTCTACTACATGATGTTTGTGACCGCCTACATCATCGGTGTGTTCTTGGACATCGCCGCTCAGGTACGCTCTGTCAGTTTTTAGAATTTCGGTTGACGGATCGGATACAGTTGAGACAGGAGCAGAAGACACACCTCCCCCGAGTTGTCTTGCTAAGGCGTCCTTTAATAATGGTATTTGTGCACGTGCCATCGTATATATTAATGGCATAGGTGCGGCAGCTGCAGCTGCACCAGATGGCGAGGCAGCTTCGTATGTTTTCCGTCCACTTTGACTATTGTATGCTAACATTGCTGAGGATATGCAACCACACGCAAATATAATAACCCCATTAAGACCATCATTACCCTCCATTAAATCATTATAATCTTTTGCTGCCCCCTTTAAATTTTCTATGAATTTTGCGGGAGGCGCCGCGTCCCACTCGGCTGTCCCGCCGTAGTGACGCACGAATTCGTCGCGGGTGTAGCTGTTGCCGTCGTTCGCGTCGATGCGCAGCTCCGACCCCTGTGCTTGTGCTTGTGGGTGGGTAGGTAGAAGAGGGGTAGTGGATATATGTCTACCACTTCCACTAAATGTACAAGGGCCAAAATTGTCTGTGGTCATACGATTCCAAACTTTGTTGGCATTTTGAGGGTTTACACTTAATTTAATGATGTGATTGCCAGAGCCTTCGTGTTCCTTATAGTCGACATCATACAACATATAACTACATTTTGCTTGATTGAAGATATTCGTTGATAGAAGCAAACATCTATTTTGAGCCTGTAAACATAAATTATCTATCAATTCTTGTTGATCCGTGGTAAGCCCGCCGATCACTTCATTTATTAATGTTGACATTTTTATTACTGGTCCTCTTACAGGTGGAAGATTAATAGCTAAACCGTTTATAATTGATTGATATAAACATGGAACAACATGTTCCCATTCATTACTATGCTCGGGAGGAGCTGGGGGGGAGAGTTGTTTAAAATGAACTTCTTGATGTGTTCCATAACATTTTTCACGAGAACCGCTTGGTGAATAGCCGGCAGCTAATGATAATTCATATGGTCGCGGTGGATTTGACAGGGCAGGTGCTGCGGCAGCACCTGATGGGTGTAGCGCATCATGAATGTTTTTAGCTTGTTTTTGGGGTCTTTGTACTTCTATTTCATCTCTGTCATTTACTCCTATTATGTCTGCAACAATTGAACTGGATTGTTTTTCTTGACTAATTGGTAATACCTTCGCATCTATTTTACTATTAATACCGTCAATTGTTGTTTTTATGTCAATAGCTGATCCTTGAGGGAAAGCCTTTATACCGTTTAATCTTAAATGGAGGTTTGCTGAATTATCCTCTTCCAATTGTTGGTTGATTTTTTGCAATTTACGAGACTGACTATTAACATCGCTTTGCTCAGACGAATTTTCAAGCATTCTTTCCAACTCTTTGCCTTGCTCCACTAGAAACCATAGGGGTTCTTCTCTGTTTCTCTTGCGACGAGACCCCCGTATTTCTGGTCCTAGATCTTTAATCATATATATATATATAATATTATTATTTATCATCTAAATAATATAGTGTCTTACATTTTGGAATGTCCTTATCATTTCCTAATATAGAATGATATAACATTGATGATAAAATGAATAAAGATATAAAAATTATTAAACTTCTCATAATATACTATTAATATTTAAACTACTGAGAAGATTCTTTTAATTTATTTGCCATCCACGGATCAACACTTTCTAAACTATTCTTTAAATCAGCATCAACCGTCTCACCCACAGATTCTTTAATTACTTCTGGTGTTCCCTCTGCCTCAGAAGTGGTCTCAGGCTCAGGCTCAGCATCAGTAGGGGTTTCCTGTTCAGGCTCTGCCTCTGCCTCAGAAGTGGTCTCAGGCTCAGGCTCTGCCTCAGCATCAGTAGGGGTTTCCTTTTCTGCCTCAGCATCAGTAGGGGTTTCCTTTTCTGAATCAGCATCAGTAGGGGTTTCCTGTTCAGGCTCTGCCTCAGCATCCTGTTCCGGATCAGCATCCTGTTCCGGAATCGGATCTTCTAACTTTTTCTGTTCTAATTCTTCTTTCTTTCTCTGTATGGCTTCTTCTTTTGCAGCCTTCACTTTCTCTCTTTTTTGTTCTTCATAGAAGATATCTTTGTTAATACAATTGTCTTTGTATTTCTCCATCATATCATTTAATTGAGAATTAATATATTGTTCATCTTCTATTTTATCAGCACAAGGGTCCCATGGTAGCCAATATCCAACTTGACCAACGAATACATGGAAATCTGCATCGAGGGATTGAAGTTTTTTAGCTCTTTTGTCAGCTTCATCTCTCGTATTATAAGTTCCTCGGACTTTCAAACCTCTGATATTTGTCTTAAATTCATTTTGTTCATCAAAATCTTTTTGAAGTTCATCTTGAAATTTGTATGTAAAATCTTTGTATTGTTCAATCACCTTTTCATATTTCATATCCCTATCCTTGCAGATGGATTGTAAAAATTTAGCAACTTTAAATGCTTCTTTTGATTCGATTAACGTTTCGGGAGATACAAAAGACAAACATACATAGTTTTGGCCAGGGATTTGATCATCAACTTCAAGGTAATCAGTTTTTTCTTCGGTCATTTATATTCTATGTTACAAATATTTTTAAATATTTTAAACTTATATATATATGGAAATATCGGTTCTTGATTTTGTATTAATAAATAGTTTATCTTATATATTTGGTGTAGCTACTGGATTAATTATCTGTTGTAAGAACAAAGATAAATTCTTAGTGAAATCAAGAAGTCTTGAAAATTTATCTATGTATAACACATCAAGACCACCAACTACAAATCCACAATATGATAATGGGTCAGCAGTTATTGCGACAGCCGCGTCTGCGAAAGTTCCAGAAAATAAACAAGTCAAAATTACATTAGAATAAGGAAACTTACAAATCACTGATTCCTTCTTTCACCCCACCGCGGGAGATCGCCAAGACGCCGCAGCTCTTCTGGATCCCTCTTACTTGATTCCCATAGATTAACGAGATCCTGATTTGATACTCCCTTTTGCTCGGCAATACTCACATACCCTTCAAATGTTTGGGGTTTATAAGGATTACCGTCACTATCAATTATTGGAGTATCACTATCGTATGGGACCCTTCTTTCACCTGTGCTTTTCAGTTCCTCACGTAACATATCAAATGAAATTAACTGTCCATTATAGCATACTTTCTCCATAACATAATCTCCTGGGTTCGCTATATTTTCAATCCATACTTTTATAATATCGCTTATTAATATTTTTGTAAGAGATATACCTTTTATATCAGTATCGTCATTCATTTTACGGATATGTCTATATAAGTAGTCTTTATTCATTCGAATAGCTGATCCAGACCGTGTTAATAAACCATGATTAATCATTCGTAAGAGCATTTCTTCACACTTATAAACATGTACAGCTCGTTCACTTAAACGTTCTTTAAATTTAAGATCTGTAAAATCTTTTTTTTCAAATCCAAGATGTTCAGACATAATCTGAATATTTTCCATTATTGTAACATCCGCCCCTTTACTTTCCTCATATTTATGCTCGTCTTCATCAAGTTTATTCATGATCCATCGTTGAAGGTTTTCATAATTCATCCTTGACGGTATATTTCCCCAAGATTCAGGAAGGTATCCACTTGGAAGAATATCCATAAGAGTAAGGGCCTCCTTAAAATTATCTTTACAATTGCATATCACGTTTTGAATACCATTTCTTAATGCGTATTCTAATATATTACGTAGGGGAGCATCAAGACCCTCTAATACATCATTTAATAGTTCAACGGTAAGGCGACTTACTTCGTCACATCTGACCCGGATACCCTGGATACTCGCTTGTAAGCTGAAACCAGGTTTATAAGACCTATTGGGTCCTGAGTCGGCGGGGGCTCTTTCGAACCCTTCCAGAAGCTTATCATACGTTTCTTTCCACCTAGGAGATTCAGGTCCCTGATCAAGAGCTGGTCCAGGAGCCATGGCTTGTCCATGAGACATGGCTGGTCCTGGTGCCTCGGGGACAGGAGCCATGGCTTGTCCAGGAGACATGACTTGTCCTGGTGCCTCGGGGTCAGGGACTCCCCATACCGATACCGGTCTCCTCAATGGCATCGTGTCACTGTCATCATAATACTCTGATGCACTGTCAGTCTGTGGACGTTGCATCGGCGAAGCTGCGGCATAAGAGGGACGTTGCCTCAGTGAATAAAGGGGTCGTTGTAATGGGGTAGGGTTAACTGATGCTGATGGCCTACCACGGCGGAAGCTCGCAGGGAGAACCGGTGCCGATCCCCTCTCCCATACTTCCAACTCCTTCCTGACTTTCTCATCTTCCGACTCCCCGTCAGAGACCGAGAGGTCGAGCTGGTCGGATAGGGTCTGCTGCTGATGCACTCTATCTAAGATATCTTTTATTCGTAGCCTCTTTTGTTCATTTATTTTGTCCACCGTTGTTCTTCTTTTGGACATCACCTTTATATTATTGGCGTATATAATAATCTTTATAAATTTGATAGAATAATTTCTTATACTTAACAAACAATGTTTCCAAAAAACTTTGAATTAAAATGTATTTTGTATCAGTTCATAAAGCAAAAGAAAGTCCCTTGTGATATCGTATATCATATGTACTCTATCATTCAAGAAGAAAAGAAACGTATTGATAATGAACTCCGGATCTTTTATAAAAATATCTATTTGTTTAATATCCTGGATCTATATCCTTTCTTATCTCTCAGAGTATGTCTTCTTGAATATGATTTAGATGAAGCAAAACACGATCATGAGAAAACATGTCCTTCCTTAAAGACAGACATTTTTCAATATAGATTGCCTGAAAAACGGAATATGGAATGGGCAATTGAAAAGTATATAACAAAGACAAATTACATCTTACCTGATAATATTCGTGATTCTCAAAAATCTCGTCTTCAAATGAAAAATCTATTACTTGATATCAAAATTATTGGAGAAGAAAACTACTTAATCTCCCGAATAAAAATTAAAGAGAATGATTATGATACACTTGTTCCAACAACACTCCCTTTAAAAATAAAATATCTTAATAAAGAACCAAGAGAAGAAATTCAAATGGATTATTTAAATTATCTGGAATGGAAGGATACAGAAGATTATTTAAATTGGAGGATATTTGTGAATGAACATGGAGAAGGGTTATATACAACCTAAATATAACATAGACACATCATTTTTTAGTGATAGTAGCACTATTACACTTCGGTATATGTCTGTTGTAGTCTACATTATTTGAAAAACTTTTTCCACAAATAAAACAATGACGATTTGTAAATAATAAAGATTCGCGAGGTTCTTCTTTGAATGATGAAAATATACAACCCATATATATATATTATATATCTGTAATTAATTAAAGATTTATTTAAAAATAATAAAAAAAATGGTTCAAGTATATACACAAAATACAAATGGAAATGTTATTCTCCTTTGTGGAGACCGTAAATCTTTTCGTTGTCGTCAAAGAGCGATTGATTCTAACGGTCTTAAAGTGAAACCAATGAAATTTATGAGTTTAAAACAAGCCCATAAAAAAGGAAATACTATTTACGGTCCTGTTTATTTTTATACTATTTCGAAGATTTAATTGAAAGTATTTTATTTAATAACACCATTTTTATATGAATTATCTCAGTTAGAAATAAACTATTTTTTAAATATTAACTATATTATATGATAAGTCAAAAAAAAAGTCGTCAAAAAAAAAGTCGTCAAAGACAAAGAAGTCAAAGACAAAGAAGTCAACAAAGACAAAGAAGTCAACAAAAAGTCAAAGACAAAGAAGTCAAAGACAAAGAAGTCAAAGACAAAGAAGTCAACAAAAAGTCAACAAAGAAGTCAACAAAGGGAAATAGACAAAGAAGTCATAGACAAAGAAGTCATAGACAAAGAAGTCATAGACAAAGTAGAACAAAAGTAACGTCCTCTGAGCAAGAACGTGCAAATGAAGAGGTTTTACAAATGGAAGAATATCATCAGGCAAGAGCACCAAAACCATTAGCGAAAGTAAATCCTTTAAATAATGATCCAGTACTCAGAAATATTATTGGAAAATTTTTGTATGGTCCAGGTCATAAAACAGAAGAACAACTTGAGGAAGAAGAAGAAGAACTACTCCATAAATTAAATCAATTCAAAACAGAGTATAAGGAAATAGAAAAACATCATCCGCATGATGATCATCTATTTCAATGGGGAAAGATATATACTAATACAAGAGAACTACATACATTCGATACACAAAAAGATCAGATAAAAAAAATCCTACAATTCAAAAATAAAAATATAAAGGCTTTTACAGATATCCTAAATAAAAAGAAAGAACAACAATTATTAACTAAACGTGGTTTATATAAAGGTGATGTCATTCAAGATGAAGGTGGTATTCAAGAAGATAGTATTCTAGAAGATGATAATATATTACTATTTTATGAATCCTTCGATTATCTAAATAATCCAGAAGAATATGAAAGAAAACTTTCAGATCTCTATGATCCCGATTTAGGAACGAATGATAATTATTGGACAAGGTTATCTAAACATCATCAAAAGTTACCCCCAACATTACTCCCTGTAACAGAAGAAGATAATGAATCTGTTTATGGAAAAGAAGAAGACTTGCGTTATTATCATCCCCAAAAAAAAGTAGACGAAATGGTCCTCCATTACAATATTCATACAGAAACATTACCACAAATAAAAGAAAATATTAAATATTATGAAGGTAAACTGGATCGATTTTATATGCTTGAACGATTATATCAGAATGATGATGGACTCACTATATATTTATGTAATAAAATTAAACAATTAGCTCTTGCAGATCAAAAATTATATCTTGATAAAGAATTTAAAGATGAATATATTACTCCGTGTAGCGATAATAAATTACTAACAGAAATTTATATTAATACATTCAATACAACTCCCCATCCTCTAAAAAACTACTTCCTTGAAGGGAGTGTTCGACAAGAAATTATGAGAGGTGATGGAGAGATTATATTTCTCCCTCGTTCAATAACAGATATTCTCGATGAAGTCCCCAATAAATATTTATCAGAATGGGCTAAAATTGATGTCTTTCATTTCATCACTGATGTATTAGAATTACCAGAGGACCTTCAACTATTATCAAGACATTTTAGCGAAAATAAGAACTTAGAAAGTTTCTTAGATAAAATAGAAGATCATCTGACAAAAGTAGTCTATTTTGATAAGGATGCGGTTGAATTGGGCTTCAATTTTGTGATAGATGATTATACTTCAGAATCAATCGGTTGGACCAAAGAAAAACTTCAAGAAAAACAGGAACAGTACCGCTTTGTAAAACTGACGGAAGAGCAAATAAACTCCGGTGTTGCAAGTTGGTTAAAAATTGATACTACAGAAATGACAGATGAAGAAGTATCAAGGATAAATAAAACATTACATCATCACGATTTTGATATTGAAAAAACAAAAAGATATTTAATACTATTACTCAT
>CETY01032707.1_pt1 | contig 10135 bp, 2 predicted proteins | sample 361551 | NCBI WGS metagenome assembly CETY01 (sample SAMEA2623135, study PRJEB7988) | marine metagenome | biome: marine biome (ENVO:00000447); feature: deep chlorophyll maximum layer (ENVO:xxxxxxxx); material: "saline water (ENVO:00002010), including plankton (ENVO:xxxxxxxx)" | depth 45 m | reverse complement strand
TTCTTACAAAATAAAGCCAGTACTGCTTATACATCTGATTTAATAGTGGGAACAATGTCTGATCCAACTGATCCAACAACTTTCACAGCTTATGAGACAGTCTTTAACAACTCTTTTAATAGTAATAACTGGGTTCAAATTATCGTAAGTTTTAATAACTATACTGGGACTGATAATTATATAGCTTTAAAGCATGGACTCAATAGTACTTTTGATTACATATGGTTAGATGATTTTCATTATGAAGATATTCCTTCATGTGTTGCTCCTACCAACCTTGCTTCAGCAAATATTACAGCCAATAATGCTGATTTCTCATGGACTGCTGGTGGCAATGAGACGCTCTGGAATATTCAATGGGGACCTACAAGTTTTGCTTTAGGGACAGGAACAATTGATAGTATTACAACTACCAGCTATTCTCTTTCTGGTTTAAACCCGTCTAGTGCCTATGATTTTTATGTTCAAGCTATATGTTCAGCAAATGATTCCAGTTATTGGACTGGGCCATTGACTACAAGCACCCTCATTCAAGGACCTATTGGTGTAAATTGTATATCTGGTGGAAATGCAGGTGTTGTTTACACAGATGATTTAGAATCCTCTAATAGTTGGACAGGGACATTTGGAACTGGCAGTACTGCTGGAGTTTGGAATGTGAAAACTGGTCCAACAGGGTCTACAGGAACTGGACCTTATGGAGCACATAGCGGAAACAATTATTTTTATTTTGAAACAAGCGGAGCAAATCCCTCCACTAGCAGTATCGTCTCACCTTTAATTGACCTAAGTACTGCAGCTGATGATGCTGAACTCTCTTTTTGGCTTCATGCCTATGGTGCTGAAATAGGAACCTTAAATCTTGGTATTGGTAATAGTTCAACTGGTCCATTTTCTACCATTTTTACAAGCATTGGGCAAATTCAAACTGGTAATAATGATCCTTACCAAAATGTTGGAATCAATTTATCTAATTATTTAGGGCAACAAATATTTTTGGAATTTGAATATACCAGCGGTACTAGTTTCACAGGAGATGTCGCAATAGACTTAATAGAAATAAATTCTTGTTTATCTTGTGCAAGTCCTTCATCTTCATCTTTATCGGTAAATAGTGTAACATCTGACAGTGTAAACTTAAGTTGGCAAGGGTCAGGAAATCATACTTCTTGGCTGGTTTATTTAGTCCCTAATAATGGTACAGTTGGTAGCACTAGTCCTTATAATGTAAATAATGATTCTGTAGTATTACCTATAAATCCAAGTACTACTTATAACTTCTTTGTTTCTGGAATTTGCTCATCTGGAGATACTAGTATTTTGACAGGTCCTGTTGTTTTCACAACGCCTTGTACATTTAATACAGCTCCTTATTTTACAGATTTAGATGCTGGGTTTCCACTTTGTTGGACACAGGAAACTGTTAATGATGTCTTTGATTGGACCATTGATGCTGGGGGGACTTCTTCAATAAATACTGGACCAAGTGACGATATTACTGGAGGTGGAAATTATTTATATATTGAGACATCTAGTCCTAGATCATTAGGAGATGCCGCAATTATGTATTCACCAAATATAGATTTAAGTAGTTTAACTGTTGGTCAATTAAGGTTTTTCCATCACATGTATGGTGCTACAACCGCTGATTTAACTGTAGAAATATCAGACAATGGTGGTTTGACTTATGACACTCTTTTCAATCAATTTGGAGATCAAGGGAACCAATGGAATGAGGAAACTGTAACTTTAGCTAGCTATTCTGGTGTTGTCCATTTTAAAATCACTGCGACTGTAGGTTCATCTTTCACAGGGGATATTGCTATAGATAATTTTGAAGTAAGAGAAGCCCCAACATGCCCAAAACCATATAACTTAAATGCCATCAATGTTTTTGCAGATTCTGTAGACTTAACTTGGTTAGCAGGGTTAAATGAAACTGAGTGGCAATTTTATCTTGTTCCCAGTGGCGGAACATTATCTAATACATCTCCAACATTAGTAAATAATGACACTGTTACAGTTGCCGTCAGCCCCAACACATCATATTCATTTTATGTAAGAGGAATTTGTGGAATTGGTGATACTAGTCTATTAACTGGTCCTTATATTTTTTCAACACCTTGCATAAGTTTTGTTAGCTTCCCTTATTCTGAAGGGTTTAGTACTTGGCCTCCTAATTGTTGGGATTTAACTGGTGGTAATCAAACATGTATCCATTACAATGGAAACGCTGTTGAGGCAAGTTTTTGGAGTTGGTCTTCTGGTCAATTTGCTTTAATGACATCGCCTATTTTTGATGTATCTAGTATGGTTAGCCCTGAACTACTTTTCGATTGGTCTCATCTTTTTAATGCAAATTACCCCAACGATGCATTGGAAGTATTGGTTTCAGATAACGGAGGAACTACATGGACCCAGGTGTGGAGTAAGTCGGGTACTGATTTAGAATCTAACGATGGAGCCACTACTGCTGCTCCAGGATCTTTTATATCTTCTGGAAGATTAAGTTTATCTCCTTATGGTAATAACATACAAATCAGATTTAATTTTATGTCTGGATTCGGCCCAGACTGTTTTATAGATAATGTTGAAATAAAAGAAGCACCACAAAATGACGTAGGTGTTGTAGTAGCTGATTTACCTTCTGCTTCAACTGGTTGCGAAGTAGACAGCTCTGTTGTCACAGCCACTATTTTTAACTTTGGCTATCTTCCTCAATCTGGATTTAATGTTGAATATTCCTTAAATGGAACTCCAACTGTAGAAACTGTCTTTGACACTCTTCAACCAGGTGATTCATTACTTTACACATTTAATTTCCCTGTTGATTTAACTCAAGATGGATCTTACAGCTTTGATTTCACTACTACCCTGACTAACGATGATGATACAAGTAATGATGCCTTCGGTTCTACGCTAACTTATGAAAATTATTATACTCCAATAGCTCCAACAGTTACTGACGATACTATTTGTGTAGATGTTTTTAACCCAAATGGGCAATCTGCTACCCTTACTGCGTCTGGGCCTTTGGGAGTTGATTTTGATTGGTTTGATGGAAATGGAAACTATGTAGGAACTGGAGATACTTTAACAACTGACACTATTAATACTTCAACCAGTTATTTTGCCGCTTACCAAGAATTAGCACCTGGAAATATGGGAGCAGCAAATAACACTTTTGGTAGTGGTGGTTATTATAATTTCTTTACTGATGGTCTTATGTTTGATGTCTATACTGACTTGACTATAGATTCTGTAACTATTTATCCTTCTGATACTGGAACAGTTGGTATTATCATTCAAAGTGTATTAGGAAGTACTGTTTACAATGGAAGCTATACCATAACAGCGCCAATTAATACTATTTCAGGTCATAAGGTACCAATTGGTGTGAATATTCCTGCTGGTTTAGCATATGGGATGTATATTTCTGCTATCAGCCCTGGTACACTGTCTCTTTATAGGAATACAACCAATGCATCTTATCCTTATGATTACGGTAACGTAGCTTCTATAACTCAATCTTCTAACGGATCAACTGATTTTTATTTCTTCTTTTATAATTGGGATATATCTACCATTAGTTGCTACAGCGACATGCAAGAAGCTGTTGCTTATGTTGACCCCTGTACTCAAATAAATAATATTAAAGATTTAAGATTTAGTATTTTACCAAATCCAAATAACGGATCGTTTGAAGTTGTAGTTCCAAAAGCTATTTCAAATTCAACAATAGAGATTTTAGACTTAAGCGGAAAAGTAATTTTAAGTGAAAAACTGAATAGTATCAAACAAAGAATAAATCTAAATATGATTAGCAGAGGAGTTTATATCATCTCTTTAAATCAAAACGGAATTATTAAAACTGAGAAATTAATTATAAAGTAATTTTAAAATGAAAAAAATATATCTATCATTATTTATTCCATTATTAACTGTAATCTTTTATGGTCAATGCTCTCACCAATTTAATATGTATGATTCTTTTGGAGATGGTTGGAACGGAAATGCAGTTGACATTTCTGTTAATGGATCTACTGTAATTTTTGGAGCGACTATTGCAACTGGTTCTTACAATTTTGCAAATTTCAATGCAAGTAGTGGCGATGTAATTGATCTTACCAACTGGATTACAGGTTCATGGACTAATGAGGTGTCCTGGGATATTACAGATGGAGATGGAGTAATTATAGCAAGTGGGTTACACCTTGGAACAACTGGCGGAGCAACAGGTTTTTGCCCTACATGTCCATCACCTCCCCTACAATTTCTTTTAGCAGGTGGTATGACTGCAAATAGTGCCAATCTTTCTTGGACACCTGGTGGTAATGAAACATCTTGGAATATTCAGTATGGTATAACAGGATTTCCAATTGGAACTGGAAATACAGTCAGCGCTACGACAAATCCCTATTCATTAACAGGATTAAATCCATCAACTTCATACGATTACTATATTCAGGGAGTTTGTAGTACAAACGACTTGAGTCAATGGTCAGGTCCCTACACCTTTGCAACTTCATGTCTAACAGTCACAGCTCCTTATACTCAGGATTTTAGTACTGGAGCTTTACCAATATGCTGGAGCCAAAGCGCCATTACTGGCGATGGATGGAGATTTACAGGAAATCCTGGATATGATGCCGCTAACAATGGACGTCCGTCAGGAACCTATGCTTGGATTGATTTTTCTGCAACTGATGCAGGAACTGTTATGGAAATGGTACCCGTTGATATTTCAGCTTTAACCTCTCCACAGGTAGAATTTGACTATTTCTGTAATAATAGTACGAACCCAACTCCACCAAATATTTTATTTGTTGAAGCAAATAATGGCACAAGCTGGATTTTAATTGACTCTCTTCAAATTAACTCTATCCCTGGTTGGAATCCATATGCTTTTTCATTAATTGGCTATGATGTAGCTGGGGTTGTTTCCATAAGATTTAGAGGAGAATCAGGAGGAGCAACAAATGATTTTTATAATGACATACTTGTTGATAATGTCCATGTAAGAGAAGCTCCAACTTGTCCAAGTCCATTAGTTTCTAACTTTGGGGTCGCAAACCTTACATCAAACAGTGCCGAACTAACCTGGTTATCTGGTGGTAATGAAACACTTTGGGGAATTGAATGGGGTCTTTCTGGATTCCCTTTAGGAAATGGTAATGGTGATACTACTACCTTGTTTTATGGTTATCCAATATCCGGATTAAGCCCTACAACAGATTATGATTTTTATATTCAAGCCATATGTGGTGTAGGTGATTCAAGTTATTGGACAGGTCCATATACTTTTACCACTCCTTGTGCTGCTTATTTTCCACCTCAACTAGAAAATTTCTCAGCTGGATTTCCTCCAAGTGCTTGTTGGGATCAGGCAGGAGATGGTGATCCAGGGACTGGTCCTTCAGGAATTGGCGTAAGTAATTGGACTCAAGATGGATTTGCTAACTCAGGAACAACTGGAGCTGTAAAAGTTTATTTATTTTCAACTGGTAAAAAAGAATGGGTATTAAGTCCTCAATATGATTTTTCAAGCGGTGGGCCATATCAATTAGAATTTGACTTTGGTGTTTTTAATGTAAATTCTTCTAGTTCAGGTATAATGGGCTCTGATGATAGAGTTGAAATTTTAATTTCTAGAGATGGAGGAACAACCTGGAATGGAATAACAAATTTTGATAATAATTACATAACTAATCCTGGAGGGAATCATGAGATTTTTCCATTGATAAATGATAGTGGATTAGTACAATTTGCCATATGGGCTTCAGATGGAATAGTAGATGATTTAGAATCAATTGATATTATGATTGATAACTTTGCAATAAATGCAATTCCTAACTGTCCACAGCCATTAGCAATTTTAGGTTCTAACATTACTTCTGACTCAGCTTCAATGACATGGAATGCTGGTGGAAATGAATCCCTCTGGAGTATTCAATGGGGGAGTACAGGATTTGCATTGGGAACAGGAACAATTGATACTACATCTACTACATCTTATATATTAAGTAATTTAAACCCATCGTCTGCTTACGAATTTTATGTTCAAGCAATTTGTGGAGCTGGAGATTCGAGTGTTTGGTCTGGACCATTTTCATTCAGCACTAATATTCAAGGGCCAGTAGGAGTGAATTGTACAACTGGAGGAGCAGCTGGCATAATTTTTACAGATGATTTAGAATCTCAAGGAGGATGGACTGGGAACTTTGGGACAGGGACAACAACAGGAGTTTGGAATGTAAAATCTGGTACAACGAGTTCAACTGGTACTGGCCCTAATGCTGCTCATAGCGGGAACTTTTATTTTTACTATGAAACAAGTGGTGTCAATCCATCATCAGGAAGTATTGTTTCACCACTTATTGATTTAAGTACTGCATCAGATGATGCTGAAATGTCTTTTTGGCTTCATGCCTATGGAGCAGAAATTGGGACTCTTAATTTAGGGGTTAGTAATAGTCCGTCAGGACCATTTTCTACAATATTTACAACATCCGGACAAATTCAAACTGCAAATGCTGATCCTTACCAAAATGTCGGAATAAATTTATCGAGCTATTTAGGACAGCAAATTTATTTACAATTTGATTATACAAGTGGTAGTAGTTTCACAGGGGATATCGCAATTGATTTAGTTGAGGTAAGCTCTTGCATATCATGCCCTGGTGTTGATCCTTCTTTTTTATCTGTAAGTTCAGTTACTACAGATACTGTTAATCTTAACTGGTTAGGCTCACCTAATCATAATTCTTGGCTTGTCTATTTAGTTCCCACTGGTAGCTCAGTTGCAAATACACCCCCTTATTTTGTAACTAATGATACTGCTAGTCTTCCTGTCAGTCCAAGTACTACTTATAATTATTATGTTTCTGGAATATGTATTAATGGAGATACTAGTTTATTAGCAGGCCCATATTCATTTACATCTTCATTTCAATGTCCTCCAAATGCTCAGTGTTTCACGTATAATACAGGAGATATTCCTACAGAATATGGTGTTATTAATGCTGGTCAACTTTCAAGTTGTGCTGGAGCAGTAGAAGCTGTGATCCCGTCAGGTTTTATACTTGACAGTATTCACACCTCTTATGATATGACTGCCGCGGGTGGAGCATGGATGAGTGAACAAAGGTCTTGGCTGTATTCACCGACTTTGAATATAGGTGAATCAAATATTATCTCAGGAAGTGGTGGTACAATAGCTGGAACTGAGAGCTACTCAAGAACAACTAATTTTATGTCTGGATTAAATGCTACAGATACAATTGCTATTGAATTACACGCTGGAAGATCATGGGGCGGTTCTGGATGTGGGACGAATTACAATAAGGTTGATAACCAAACATGGATGGTTATTGCTTACTACGGAACTATTCCAACTTGTCCTCAACCAAATTCTATAAACTTAATTAGTGTAGGGTCCGATAGTGCCACATTAACTTGGTCAACTTTTGCTACTGACTCATTATGGAATACTTACATTACACCTAGTGGAGTTTCACCAAACAACAGTCACTTAACATTATCAAATAATGATACTATAATACTTTCAGGTCTAAATCCATCAACAACTTATGATTTTTATGTTCAAACTATATGCAGTGCAGGAGACTCAAGCTATTTAAGTGGCCCTATAACTTTTGCAACAAATTGCGCAGCTGATTTGGCACCATATTTCACTGACTTTGACTCTGGATTCCCACTATGCTGGAGCCAAGAGTCTGTTAGTGATATTTTTGATTGGACTTTAAATTCTGGAACAACATCATCAAGCAGTACTGGCCCAAGTCAAGATATGTCTTCTAATGGTAATTATATGTATATAGAAACGTCATCTCCAAGAACAGGAGGTGATAATGCTATTTTATATTCTCAATCTATTGATATAAGTAATTTAGCTGCTGCTGAACTTAGATTTTTTCATCATATGTACGGAGCTACAATAGCTGATTTAACTATTGAAATTTCAGACAATGGAGGACAATCATACAATACCATTTTCACTAAATCTGGAGGCCAAGGGAATCAGTGGAATGAAGAAATTGTTTCTATTGCTGCATATTCTGGTATTGTCAAATTTAAAATAACTGGAACTGTAGGTGGTTCATTCACTGGAGATATAGCAATAGATAATTTTGAAGTAAGAGAAGGACCTCAAAATGATGTTGGAATAATTTTAGCAAGTCTTCCCTCTGCTTCTACTGGTTGTGAAGTAGACAGTTCTGTTGTTACTGCTACTATTTTTAATTTTGGTTATCTGCCTCAAACAGGATTTAATATTCAGTATTCTTTAAATGGGACTCCAACAGTAGAAACTGTTTTTGACACTATTCTTCCTGGTGATTCTCTGCTATTTACTTTTGCATTACCTGTAGATCTTACTCAAGACGGAAACTATAGCTTTGATTTCACTACTAACTTACCTAATGATGACAACATTGCAAATGATGCTTTTGGTACAACTCTTGACTACGAAAACTATTACACTCCTATTGCTCCTACAGTTACAGACGATACAGTTTGTATAAATTCATATTTTCCTAACGGCAATGTCGCTAATTTAATAGCTTCTGGGCCTAGTGCTGTAGATTTTGATTGGTTTGATATCTCTGGAAACTATATTGGAACTGGTGACACTATGACAACTGACACCCTTAATGCTTCAACTAGTTTTTTTGTAGCCTATAAAGAGTTAGCACCTGGAAATATTGGAGCAGTTAATAATACTTTTGGAAGTGGAGGTTATTATAACTTTTTTACTGATGGACTTTTATTTGATGTTTACAGCGATATGACTATAGATTCTGTAACTGTCTATCCGTCCGATACAGGTACAGTTGGTATTATTATACAAAGCATTCTAGGAAGCACTATTTTTAATGGAACCTATACTATTACAGCCCCAATAAATACTATTACAGGTCATAAAGTTCCCATTGGAGTGAATATCCCTGCTGGAATAGGATATGGAATGTATATTTCTGCTATAAGTCCTGGCACTCTTTCACTTTACAGAAATACTACCAATGCGTCCTATCCATATGATTATGGAAATATTGCATCTATAACAAGTGCTTCAACTGGTTCAACTGATTTTTATTTCTTTTTCTATAATTGGGATATATCAACTATAAGTTGTTACAGCGATATGCAAGAAGCTGAAATTTATGTAGCTAATTGCACTGGAATTGACAACAAATTCAAAACTGATTTTAAGATTTCTCCCAATCCAAATAATGGAGAATTTGAAATCAACTTATCTTACGTTGGAGAAAATACAAGTATTGAAATATTAGATCTTAATGGGAAATTAGTGTATCAAACTAGATTGAATAATAAATCTCATTCAATTAATATTAATTCAATTAGTAGAGGAATTTACCTTATTTCACTTATTGAAAATGGAAATAGGAAAACTAAAAAATTAATTATTAAATAACTTTTAGACTAGAAAAGGATTTTCTTTTTTTTCCCTGCCAATTGTTGTTTCATTTCCATGTCCAGTATACACTATAGTTTTATCTGGTAATTGAAATAAATTATTTTTAATTGATTGTATTAAAAGCGCATGATCTCCTCCAGGTAAATCTGTTCTTCCAATACTATTTTCAAATAAACAATCACCATTAATAACGAAGTTATTTTCTTTATTATAGAATGCAACATGTCCTGGAGAATGACCTGGCACAAATAATATCTGAAATGTTATATCATCAATTTGAAAAGGTTTGTGCAAGTTTAAAAAAACTGGATTTTGGATGGGGCTTTTGTGGATCGGAATACCATATAATTCACAAACTTTTTCAAAAGAATCATAGGTTATTTTATCATCTCTATGAATCCAAAGTTTTACATTGTATTTTTCTACAACATGAGCAGTTCCAAACATATGATCTAAATGACTATGAGTGTGTAAAACACATTGAACGTCTAGTTGATTATTGGAAATATAATCATCCAATTCTTTTTGCTCTGCCTTATAAAAACAGCCAGGGTCTATGATAACTGCTTTATTTGATTTATTAGAGATTATGAAAGTATTCTCAGAAAAAGGGTTGAAAGTAAATTTTTTGACTTCTAGCATTTTTTAAACTTTGAAAATTCAAATTTAAAGTATGGC
>CETY01027141.1_pt1 | contig 10144 bp, 22 predicted proteins | sample 361551 | NCBI WGS metagenome assembly CETY01 (sample SAMEA2623135, study PRJEB7988) | marine metagenome | biome: marine biome (ENVO:00000447); feature: deep chlorophyll maximum layer (ENVO:xxxxxxxx); material: "saline water (ENVO:00002010), including plankton (ENVO:xxxxxxxx)" | depth 45 m | reverse complement strand
TTTTTTGTGCTTTTTTCTATATACTGTAACAAATTTGTTACACTGTCAGTATTTTGACAATTTAAGCTGTCAAATAATATCGTAGTCAAAATACTGACAGTTTAAGTTTTTACCATAAATATTAGTAATGGATCAATAAGCATAACGGAGTTTAAATGGTAAGACTACTAATGACAATGGTAGCCTGCATGTTCATGATAGAATTTGCATTGGCAGATCCTATTGTCACACAATCAACTAGTAATAGTACAGTTACTACAACATCTAAAGGTGAGACTACAGTTAAGTCTCCACCTCCTTCTGCCATCACGCCATCTATCAATGCGTCTAACTCAGACCTTTGTACAGTTGGTGTGGCTGGTGCCGTACAAACTCAGATACTTGGAATATCTGGTGGTACTACGGTCACAGATGAAAACTGTGAGAGATTAAAACTTTCAAAGACAATTTATGATATGGGAATGAAAGTTGCTGCTGTCAGTATTATGTGTCAAGATAAAAGAGTTTTTGATGCAATGAAGATGGCTGGAACACCGTGCCCATATTTAGGTAAGATAGGTCAGGAAGCTGCTAAAGAGTGGGATAGTAATCCACAGCTACAACCGAAATCAAAAGAAGAGGAGACTAGCCTTGGTGAGCAAGTCGTTAAGGGTACTGCAGCTGGCATTGGCCTTGCTGGTTTATTGTTACTCATACTCTAGTATTTCACAGACCACAACGGACTGGGATTATGTAAATCCTAGTGATGCTACTCAAACTACCGGAACATGTCCTTCAGGAACTGTACCTGCTCACATATCTTCAAACTGGGGTGGAGGTGATACTCCAGCTATAGCATTTGGTGGATGTCACGATATATTCGCAATTAGTTTTGCAATAAATCAAGCATTATCGAATGCTGGGACAGATATATCAATTGATGCTGTAGAATATACTTGGAAGTGGATTAATGGTTGTTATAATGTAACTAAATCCGATGGTTCTCATGAATTCTGTACATCAAACATCGATGATAGGTTAGATGATAATTTTAAACCTACTGGTGAATACGCAGATCAATTTGATACATTAATTGTTACTGTACAAATTAAAGATTCAAACGGGAATGTTATACAAGAGAAGATATATGACTATGACACATGGTACCATTGGGCTGAAGCCAATTCACATAGCACTAGCGAAGTTAATGAAGATGGTGTTATTTGGCAATTGGAACAAGATTCAATAACTCTATTTAACCATAATAATATGTCTGGAACCATATATGGTTTAAATCAATTATCTAACTTTCATGTTCAAGTAGAAGGAAATGATGGTGGTTATTGGACTGGAAATTATGGTCCAGTAATAAAAGATGGTGGTGCTAGATTTACATACAGACCTAATCCTTGTTTGAGTAATGCTCTATATGATGCTTCGTGTCCTGGCTATGCAGAAGCATATGCTCTGCAATTATATGATCAACAATGTCAAGCAAATTCTTTGTTTGACTCTTTATGCCCTGGCTATGACACTGCGTATTCAAATCAACAATGTAGCCTGGATCCCTTGTACAATCAAGGGTGCACCGGTTACGCTGTGGCTTACTTTAACCAACAATGTTCAATTGATCCTCTCTATAACTTCGAATGTGATGGTTATGCTACAGCGTATCTCAGCCAACAATGTGCCATCGATGTTTTATATAGCTCAGAATGTACTGGATATGATGAAGCTTATTTAACACTACAATGCTCATTAAATACCTTATATGACGCTACTTGCCCAGGATATGAGTTTGCCTACTTCAATAATCAGTGTTCTATCAACCCACAGTACGCTATAAACTGTCCCGGCTATATAGAACCAAAGGAAGAAATTGAATCACCGATAGAGGCTTTAGAAACGCCTACCATTGTAGCACTAGCCACTTCAGTTATAATAATGCCAATTGAACCAGTGATTAACATACTTCCAGATATCGAGATAGAAATAATTGAAATACCAGAGCCAATTCAAGAAGAAATAGAAATAAATATCATTGAAGAGATAGAGACTGAAATAGAAATAGAGCTAAAAGTAGAAGTAAAAGAGGAAGAAGTTGAATCTGTTAGTAAAGAAGTTGAAGAGACCGAAGATCAAAACATCGAACCAGTTTCCGAAGATGAAACCGAAGAATCACAAGATACAGTTCCAGAGGTTTCTGACGAAGTCGACGAAGAAGAACAGAAAGAGGTACAAGAATCCGATAGTTCTGACGAAGTCGAAGTGGCAGGAGGAACTGATACAGAATCCAGTGACAAAGCAACTGGAGATGCAAAAGATAATAATGAGGAATCAAAAAAATTAACTAAGAAGGAAAAGATAAAAAAGATCTTAGCAAACAAATTAAAATCTTTAGCTAAAGATATGGGACAAGCTGCTTCATTAGAACAGCAAAAACAAATACAACAACAAGTTCTAGCTCTAATAAATTATAATCCAGATTTTAAGAAATATGGTACCACATTACCTGGTGGATACTATCCAGATACAAACTTTTATCAAACTAAACAGCTAGCTGATTCTAAAAGAGGATTAAGAATGGGATTAGCGAATCAAATTCTACACAATAAGATGGTAGATATGCAATGGAAATAAGGAGGAAGACATGGCAGAAATAGAATATGGCGGAATTAAACTTGGAGGAAGTAAACTATTATTGGTCATTCCTCTACTTGGAACAATAGGAGGCGGTCTATGGGCTGGCTTTGAATTTTACAAAGACTATATGGATATGAAAGAACAGATACAAGAATATGTTGCACCAGATTTATCAGGGTTTGACAAAAGAATCGCAGTAATGACTGAACATATGGAAACTGTTGATATTCATATGAACTTTGTTGAGAAAGAAATAGGATTATTTAAAGAAGAGATATCAATGCTTAAAGAGGATATTACCACAGCTAATGATTATAGTCGTGACATGAAGTCTGATTTAAGAAATGATATCATAAGGACAGAAAAAATAATGGACAAAGTAGAAAACGATATGAATTCATTAGAAGTTAAAACTAAAGATTTACTAGATGAAACAGAAGAAGAATCAAAAGAGCTTATTGAAGAATCAGAAAATGATATGAAAAAGATTAAAAAAGAAGTAAAAGATATGATTGATATTGCTGAACAGAGATTTGACAATAAAAGAGATTCATTAATAACATCAGTTGATGCTAAAAAGAATTCGCTTGAAAGCGATACTGAAAGAAAATTAAAAGATCTTGAAAACCGGATTAATAAATTAGTTCAGCGTGCTTTGGACAATCCATTGTCAAACTAGTATAAATACATATGAACTGAATTGATTTTTTTTATAATTTTATATTTTTGTTAAATATTTTATGGGAAAGTCATGGATCCAATTACTGCAATTACTGCAGCAACTGCCGCCTTTAATGTCATTAAAAAAGGCTTCGATATGGGAAAAGATATCGAAGGAATGTATGGTGACATGGGTAGGTGGATGGGAGCTATATCAGACGTTAATCATGCCAATAAGATGGCATCTAATCCTCCAATATTCAAAAAGCTGTTTGCAGGATCTTCTATAGAAGAAGATGCTATGAACGCATTCGCCGCTAAGAAAAAAGCAGAAGATATGGAGAACGAACTGCGTACTTATGTCAATTTAGTTTATGGTCCTAATTCATGGAATGAAATATTAAAGCTACAGATTAAAATCCGTAAAGACAGACAAGATCAGATATATGCTCAACAAGAATTAAGAAGTCATATAATGAATGTTATCGTTATTATACTTGCTTCTATTGTCGGTGTTGGTGCTATTATAGGATTAATCTGGTTATTAATGCTAGCTTAACTTTGATATATCTTTCTTAATACATCTTCAAATTGTTCTACTTTATCAATCCTATTAGGCCAGAGGATATATTCTTTTTCTGGATTTTTCTTTAGATTATTAAGTAATGGCGTAATTGCATTGTATAACTTATCTAATTTAGCTTGTGTACCGGTAGCAAGTTGTTCAGCATCATTCGCTGTATCTTGTGTCTTTTTTACAGCATCTAATTCTGATTCATCGACTGCGGTAAATCCAAAATCAAATATATCATCTGACATATATTACTCCGAAATAGGGGTTTGATAAGGGTTAGTTTTAGTAAAATGCTTTTCGATCATGTCTATACGATCTTGAGCTGCTGCCATCTTATCTAGTTCTGTGATAACAGCTTCAGTTACGTCTGAATGCTCACCGATACCCGCAGGCATTGCTTTATATACTTCAATGTTCGCTTTGTGTACAGCAATTACACCTTCTGCTTGTTTCTTTGCTGCATCAATTATCATGTCTCCAACTTTCATAATTTACTCCGTTAATAGTTGTCCTTGATGTTTATCCCAGAACTCAAGTTCTTTAGATACATCTGGTTGGGTTTTGGTCTCAAGCTTTTTGACCTTCTTTTCTAGTTTTTTCACTTTGTGTTTAAGATCTTTGATCTCATCTTGAGGTGAAAGGCTTTCGCCGTATTCCATTGCATTCTTATTCCATTCATCATTCATATATTAATTCTCCTATTACAAAACTTATTCCATAAAGATAGTACTATCATAAAACATATAGGACTAAGTATATAGTTTTGTATATTTATAAGAGAGAATAAGAACAGATATGAGAATCCTATACATATCGCCCAATCCCATATAGTCATTGGTGTAGGTTTAAATTTTAAATTTTCTACTTCATATATCATTTATACATCCCATGTAATTTTATCTTCTATAGCATATTGAGCTGCTTGTATATAATCTCTATCTTCTTCAGATAACACAGACCAAAACTTGCTAACGCTTCTTGATAACTCATATACTTCATTAGGATTTTTTATATGGTAATTAGATTCCATCCAACTTTGTAGCTGGTCCATTCTTTCTTTTATTTTTAGAGTTAAAGTCAATTCGATTCTACTTTCTTCGGTATGCAATAAACTTTGATATAGATTTTATCACCTGCCATTCGCTGATGATAATCTTGAGCTTTTACTTTTTCTGAATATTCTAGGCAAGTGTTAAGATCTTTGAAATACACTGGATCTTGCAAAGTTCCTGCCAGATATATAGTAAGTACCCACAGTAAATCCATAAACTTCTCTTTGCCAATCCTTAGTTAATTTTTTTAGAATCTTATCCCAAAGTTTATAACCCCAAGATCCATGTTCGAATTTTACGAGCATGTCATTAGCGTTATCTATTCTTTTTCCTAATTGTTCTAACTGATCTATATTATATATTCCCATTTTTGATATAATCCTCCCACTTATCAATAATTCTAGCAAATTCTTTTATGGTTATAGTATTTGCTGTAGTAATACAAACATCAGCTGATGTTATAGTATTAAATTCATGAGCTTCTAAAGAGTTCCCACTAACATAAGGTATACCTCTAAAATCTGTAATTTCATTATGATATATTTTATCTGCTTTATCCCATTCAGCTATGAATCTATACCCATGATAGGTATAGTAAACGTTTTTTTCATGTAAAGGTTTAGTTTTCATTACGTTTATATCTTTGTAAGTATTCCACTTTGACATAGTATTTTCTTCTCCACTGTTTTAATATGTTTACATTTTACATATGCTGGGCAATCACATTCAAACCCTTCATCTGTCATGACAATAGAGTACTTGTCACCTTTACTACCAATCACTGGCCAAACTGTTCCAACAAAAGGATGTCCTTTAGTATTAATTTTTTCCATCTTGAGCCATCCTTTTATTAAATCTTCGATCTTTAGCTTTACTGATTTTCTTATCAGCTTTTTCAACACTTCTACTAGTAGAATGTGTTTTATCTTTTTTTCTTTTGACTGTAGAACTAAACATAATTAGATCCACTTAGTGGCATATTATAATCTGCATCTTTTAACCAACGATTTAAAGTAGCACGTTTGATGTTAAGCTTTTTAGCTAATTTATTATATTCTTCTTCAGCTCTTTTTGCAGATTCCTGGTCTCTTTGAAATTCGTCTCTTAGAGAATTTTGGAGCCATTCTATTTCTTTACCTAAAATTTCTATAGACCAATCAGATATATTATAGCTAGGACGTACACCGTAGAATTCTTTATGCATATCTGAATAGGCTTGAGCCATTTCTTCTAATGTTGCTGGTCTACTCATTACTTTACTTCCTGCTCTTTAGCCGCAGCTAATATTAATGGTGTTATTTCTTTCTCCATACGAAGTTCTATTTCATCCCACTTTGCACGGTTCATATATCCTGGGTATGGATCCCTTGTAGGTATTGGAACAAAGCCGAAGAATCTTTTGAACTCGCCTCTACGATTCATAAGACCGTTATTGAAAAGATCATATGCTAGGTTAGCAGCAACTCTAAATTTTTCGAGATTCTTGTTCTTTGAACGTGAAGATTCAACTCTGCCTTCAAGAGGTATAAGATCAGATAGCTTTGACTGAACATCTTTAAGATCAGCTCTAACACCCCAGTTTACTTCGAATAAATCCATTTGTTTTTCCATTTTCTACTCCTAAAAATTAATTACCTTATATATTCATTCTATCACAGATTGATATCAATGTATATAGTTAATTTCATTTTAAAAGAAAAAAAGTTAAAAAAGTTGTAAACTGTAACAAATTTGTTACACTGCGAAAGACTCGCCACAACCACAGGACGCGGAAGCATTAGGATTGACTACTTTAAGATATGATCCACCTAGCTCTTTAACATAATCAATTGTACAGCCGGCTACATACATTTCAGCCATAGGATCTAATACAAGTACACCTTCAATAGGGTCTCCCCATCTAACATCTGGCCAATTCTTCTTAAAATCCCAGATATATGTAAAACCAGAACAACCGCCGCCTTTAACACCAAGAGTAACATAATCATCATTGTTCTTATCACTTAGTACATCAGTAAGATATTGTTGAGCTGATTCAGTAACTTGTATCATTCGTGCTCACCGCCAGGATCACTAGGATCTAATTGGACTTTCTTACCATTTATCCACATAGATTGTCTTGCTCTGGAAAAGCTATGATATCCATCTTTCTTCATAAAGAACTGTGGATTGTTTTCGGCTGTTCTAAATATAGCAAATGTTATTGCAACTCCTGCAATAAGTATACTATGAAGTATTGCTGTTGTTCCAAACACATACATTGAGCCAAAGTACATAGAGAATATAATACACCACATCCAAGCCAATAGTTGAAATACTAAGTGTCTTGTTTCAAAATCTGGTATTTGTGACAATGGATTATATCTATTGTTCATTACAACATTCCACATATTTAACATATAATTCATTTATTTTTCTCCTTAAACGGTTCTATAGCAAAATTAGCCGCAATAGTAGCTCTTCTTTTATCAGTTTTACTAGGTAAAACGTAATGAGATATCCAACTAGGAAATAAAATCAAAAGACCTTTTTCTAAAGGCGGTACAAAATGTTGACAATTCCAAGCATTAAAAATTACATCCAACCCTGAACTACGGATTATTGGAAAATTAGGACATTCAAATACCAATTGCCCTCCAGGATCTTTCTCATCTTTTGGATAGTCAAGAACATATATTGCACTAAGACCTCTGCCTGGAAAAGCATGATCATGAGGTTCTTGATAATCACCAGTTAAATATTTGTTAAACCACCTTTCATCACAATGTACAGTATACTTCATTAGCGGTTGTAAATTTTCTAAATATGTATTTATTTGTGGTTGCACTGCATCAAACCAACTTTTCCACGGTAAATCTTTACTTTTTTCATTTCTTATGCTAGATTTTGCTTGTGCCATATTCCAATCAGATTCAGATACATATGTATCATCGGATAAAAAAGGATCCCACTTTTTAAGAATACTTTTTGCTTCATCTAATTTTTTTACATAAAAATATGTACCCCAAAAATTATAATTCATAATGGTTTTCATTTGAGGTTTTAGATGAATCATGTAAAGACTTTAATAGTCTATCATCTTTGTCTAATCTAGCTCTTAATGATTCGTTTGTTTCTAATAGTTCTTTAATTCTTTCCAGAGATTTATTATGTGTTTCTGACAATTGTGTCATATCTTCTTGTATTAGGTGGTATAATCCTTTATAATGTAGCATTTCTCTACGTAGAGTTTCTTCAAAAGAGTCTTCATGATTATCCCAGCCGTTACCTTTTAAAACTGTCGGATGATTTTCCATAGTAGATGAATTTCTTAGTTGATTATGCAACCAACTTCCGTATCTTTTTTGATCTTCTTGCATAGTCTGTCCATTCTTTATTTATATACTCTTTGCACAAAATCTCTGATCTTGCATAAGCATCTTGTTCAAACAATCTTTCAAAATATGGTATATGATCATGTTTTTGGTTAATTTCGTATAGATTTTTAAGATGTTGTTCGACGTGAATTAATTCATGTATCAAACATTCGATAAAATCTCCACCTAATAATTTAGTATCTACTTCTAGTACAAATTCATTGTCACCATGATTTACGCAGGAACCCTGTACATCAGTAACAGAAAAAAGATCTAAATGAATGGTAAGATTTCTATATCTTGAAAGTTGTTTATTTATAAACCACCAAGTGATTGCTTCAGCAAATTTACGTCGTACTTTATTTGAGCCTATGGCAGTTACATATAACATAATTATATTATATCATAGATATAAAGCAATGTAAATAGCTAATCTTTAATTTTTACGTCACTAGCATTTCCTACTACAACACTAGCATTTTTAGGAAGGTTAATTTTTATATTAGGATGGTTATGATATAATTTAAACTGAGTGTTGGAATATTCTTTAAATATATGTTCCCACAAAGGTCTCCACTCAGTCTTTAATTTGTTACTATGTGTATTATCTCTTAAAGAAGATAAATAAAAATCAGTACTACTTCTTAAATTAAAATCAAATATTGAATCAAATCCATACATATGAACTTCATTAGCTAATAGTTTATTACATGCGTAATGCACTGCCATATGACCGCAATTCCAGTCAGTATAATTCTTAGCATATTTAGGTAAGTGAGTATAAAATTCTTTTATTTGATGAGCTCTTTTTATATAAAAAGTAGGATTTTTATCCATCCATATTTTAGGCCTCATTCCAACTATCCACTCACCAGGAACTTCAACCTCGCCTAGAGTTATGGCATTCATTATTTTAAAATCAACCATAAATGTACAATAAGCATCTGGAACTGGAAATGGTGGAATATTACAAGTCAGCTTCATTCCATCTCTTTTTTTCAAATGATATAATTGAGCTAAATCGCCATTTCCAATTACATGTACAACTTTAGCCATAGTTTTCCTCTTCTTTAGTTTTATATTGCCATTCGTCTGTATGACCTACACTCCACTTAGGTTCTGTCTCTACAGCATAATTCTGTGTACATACTTTAAAATCTGGAGTTTTTAAATCGCTAGGAGTTAAACTTGAGTCTCTCCATATAATTCTATTATTAGGTTGTGCAGCAAATTGACCATTATCCAATTGTATTATATTAAATGATTTATGTTCTGGATCGTGCTCTGAATAATTAGTATCTAATGTAGAATTTTCAGAATGACAATTGTCTATGGTAAAAAGATATTGTCCTGCATGCATGTTTTTATCTTTACCAAAGAATTCACATGGTCCTAAAACTGGTTTTTCTATTACAGTTAGATTGTAATCAAAACAATCCCATAGCTGTAATGTATCTAACGGTAAATCTCCATGATCTTCTGTCTTCCAAACAAATGCTGATAGTGGAAGTTTATCAAATAATGCTCCGTACTCTGTCAATAAAGTTTCAAAATAGAGTGCTTTATTTTGTGTAGATTTTACACTAATCCATATGCCAGGAGTGTATTCACCATGGCCTTTTTCTAAATCATAAAGATATTCTTTTCTTACGAATACATTAATTAACGGCAAGTTGTGAATTAGAAATGACATTCATTTTCTCCTTTATTATTAGTTTACCTTTTTGTCCGGTCCAATGCATAACTTTTTTATTTTTGCTATTTTGATTATCATTGATTACTTGTACTCTCAACCAATTGTATTCATTGGGTATTTCATTAATAAATATTCTTCTAGTCAAATCATTACCTAACATTGCATGTAAAGTTTCTTGGTCTCC
>CETY01042190.1_pt1 | contig 10149 bp, 8 predicted proteins | sample 361551 | NCBI WGS metagenome assembly CETY01 (sample SAMEA2623135, study PRJEB7988) | marine metagenome | biome: marine biome (ENVO:00000447); feature: deep chlorophyll maximum layer (ENVO:xxxxxxxx); material: "saline water (ENVO:00002010), including plankton (ENVO:xxxxxxxx)" | depth 45 m | reverse complement strand
ATTGATTTATAGCTCAGTTGGTAGCGCAACTGACTTTTAATCAGTGGCTCACCACTAAAATCAATGATTTAGCGCAAATATTATATAAACCTTGAAAGCCTTGGGTTCCAAATGGGTTCCAAAAACAGAGCCATGCTGGCTAAAAACTAGGGCGATGGTATGGATTTGCTTTTAATGCCGTGTTGACTTCTAACTCGATAAGCAATAACATATAACTTATATCTTATATAGCGCGACTTTTCAATAGGAGGACTAAATGAAACATAAACTTCTGACGGCCAGCCGTCGCAACTTTCTGAAAATTGGTGGCAGCGCGGTGGCTGCTGCATCGCTGGGCATGCCGGCCTTGGCAAAAACAAAGACAGGGCGAATTGGTTTTGCCATGTCAACATTTTCTGTCCCTCGCTTCAAACACCTTGACCTTCCATACTTCAAGGAAGCGGTGAGCGCTGCCGGTTTAGAGACTGTAGCAGTTCAGGCCAATTTTGATGCGAACCAGCAGCTGAATGATGTTGACAACCTGTTGGCACAGGGCATCGATGCACTAGCCATTATTGCGGTGAATGCTGGCGCGGGTAAAAACATGGTGCGTAAGGCGATACGCGAAGGCGTGCCCGTTGTTGCTTATAATAACGCTATACCAAGTCCAGATCTTTCAGCCTTTGTCTCTCGTGACAACCGCGGCGTTGGTGCATCAGCTGCAAAAGGCGCGGATGCAGCCGTCGGGCTCGAAGGAAACTGGGTGATCGCCTCTGGCCAAGCAGGAGATGCCGTCGCCGATGAAATGTCGGCTGGATATTATGATGTATTAAAACCGCTAATCGATTCCGGTAAGGTTAACGTTGTCAGTCACGAGTTCCATGATGGCTGGGATCCAGAAAGTGCACGAAAGCAGGCCGAAAACGCATTATCTGCAAATAACGACGACATACGCGGGTTCCTTTGCAACGACGATGGCACAGCAGGCGGTTGTATTGCTGCGCTTGAGCAAGCCGGTCTCGCTGGAAAGGCCTTCGTATCAGGTCAGGATGCGACGACTGTGGCTTGCCGCATGATCGCTGAAGGGAAAATGAATTTCTCTACATTCACTCGGTTTGATGTGATGGGTCGAACAGCCGGCGAGTTATGTGCCAAGCTGGCAAAGGGTGAGGCTATCAATCCGCCAATGAAATACACCGCTGGCGACGTGACCGTCCCGCTCGCGCCAATTGAGGCCTTCCACGTCTCAAGCGATAATCTAGTTGAATACCTGGATCAGTATAGCCCCGACTATGTGGACGCCAAGACGATCTTCAAAGGCCTTCCTACAGATAGCTTGCCTGCCGGTGCTGAGAAGTTCCTCTAGGAATTGTAAGTTTATGGTGACGGTTACAACTTGTGCCCGTCACCTTTTTTCTAAAAACCTTGTCAGCTGACTATTTGCGTCGGCGTGACAGAAATGCTAGGTTGTACTATGGCAAATGCTCGCTCGCGCGACTTGAAAAACAGTACTTTGGCAGCCGATATACGGAAAATCCGACTGCTATTACTAGCATTCGCAACAATTCTCATATGGTTAGCTTTTGACTTGATCTGGACTGATGGGTTTGTCCTTACTCCTAGAAACCTGACTTCTCTTTCAGTTCAAATGACGGTCACGTGCATTCTTGCAATAGGAATGACATGGTTACTCATTGCACGTGAAATCGATCTTTCAGCGGGTGCCGTAATGGCATTGGTGATAGTAGTCATTTTTCAGCTGCAGGTCGTCTACGAAGTGGGAACGTTCATGACGCTAATCGTCGCCTTTGCGACGGGTATTTTGCTTGGTTTGATCAATGGATCTATCAGGATAGTTCTTTTGGTTCCGTCCTTTGTAGTAACTCTTGCAGGTTTCTCATGGATACGGGGAATGGCGTTTATCGTGTCTGAAGGTCAGACACACGCTGGCGCGAATGAATCATTCTATCTGATTTCCAACAGCTACTTGCCGCCAGTCTACTCGGTTGTTCTCATCCTTCTTGCCGGCGGTTTTTTCACTTTCAAGGCATTTTGGCAAATCTTCTCGGGGCAGCCCAAGCTTCCGATCTCACGCCTACTAGATTGGTTGCAACTTTTGGTAATTTTAGGTGCGACGATTGGAGCCACGCTGGTTTTCTACATTTATCGCGGCCTGCCGTTTCCAGTTGTGATATTGCTGATCTTGATATTGGTGGCAAACTGGATCAGCACCAACACAACGTTTGGCCGGTATATCTATGCCCTCGGTGGTAACCCGATGGCCGCTCGTCGCGTAGGAATCAGCATTTCGCTGATGACCATCGGATTGTTTGCACTGATGGGCACTTTCACAGCGCTCGCGGGTATCATTCAGGCATCTCTGCTGGACGCGGGGCCTCCCGGTATCGGCCAATTGCTTGCTTTGAACGCAATCAGCGCAGCGATCATTGGCGGAACCAGTCTGTTTGGCGGATATGGTTCGATATGGGGCACCGTTACTGGCTCGCTCATGATGGCAAGCATTGCCAACTGCCTTAGCTTGGCGGGAGTAAATACCTTCTATCAAATGGTCGCTACGGGGATTATTTTGATTATCACCATCGCAGTTGATTCTTTGGTCATGAACCGCGGAAAAGGAGTGTAACGATGTCCGTGCGCGAAAACGTAGTACAGGCAAAGAACCTTGGTAAATCCTACGGTGCAGTCACTGCATTGGATAACATTTCCTTTGAAATTGGTCGGGGGGAGATCGTTGGCTTTGCAGGCGACAACGGTGCCGGAAAATCGACATTGATGAAAATGGTTGCCGGAGATGTGACGCCAACGACCGGGGAACTTCTGGTCAACAACAAAACCGAGAATAACTTGACAACGAAACACGCTCAGGAACTTGGGATTTCAATGGTCTACCAAGATCTTGCTCTTTGTGACAATCTCGAGATCGTTGAAAATATATTTCTGGGCAGGGAACTGACCCGTTTCGAATTGGGGCGGTTCAAAGTTATCGACAAGGAAAGGATGCTGGCCAGATCACAGGAACTATTGGATGTTCTCGAACTTGAATTGCCGAGCCTGGAAGAGCCTGTCACCGCCTTGAGTGGTGGACAGCGTCAGCTGGTTGCCATCGCTCGCGCAATTGCCTTTTCGCCAAAGCTTGTGATAATGGATGAGCCAACTGCCGCTTTGTCTGTCAAGGCAGTCCAACCCCTTCTAGGGCAAATTAGGCGTCTTCCAAAAACGGGTTGTTCTGTAATGATCGTAAGCCACCGGTTGAGCGATCTTTTGGACACCTGTGACCGGATTTACGTTCTTCGGCGTGGAAATATTACTCACGAGTTTACTTCTGGTAATGTGTCAGAAGCGGAGCTTCTTCACGCAATAGCCAGCGTATCTCAGGAAAGTGAATGAACATGGATATGGACACAACGCGTGATGCCCGGAGAGAAACGCAAGACGGTGGTACCGCGGGTAATATTGTACTGGGCATTGATATTGGCGGCACATTTACCGACTATGTAGCCTATGACAAAGATGCGAAAACGGCAACAGCTTGGAAGTATTTTTCGAATGCTGAAGATCCAGCCACGGGTATTTTTGATGGCCTGAAGGAATTCCCGCAACCTGATCGTGTTGAAAAAATAAGGTTGGGTACAACCATCGCCACCAACGCAATTCTAGAACGCAACGGTGCGGTTGTTGGCTATATTGCGACCAAGAACTTCACTGATATCCCCCATATCGGGCGCGGCGACCGGAAGGGCATTTACGATGCATTCTGGGTGAAACCTGAAAGCCTGGTGAATCGGAAAAATTGTTTTGGTGTTTCTGAGCGTATCTCCAGTGAAGGCGACACGCTTGTGGACTTGGACGAAAAGGAACTTCGGGCGATTGCGCGCCAAATCAGGGATCAAGGTGACATCGAAGTTATCGCGGTGAATTTCCTGTTTTCCTACATTTCGCCGAAGCATGAAAAGCGGGCCAAAGAGATTCTCGAAGAGGAAGTTCCGAGCATTCCCATATCGATTTCATACGACGTGCTTCCAAAGTGGAAAGAGTTCGAGCGTAGTTCAACGACGATCGCCGATGCATATGTCAAACCAATCGTCAATGACCGACTGCCCAAGATCATCGAAAAAATTGGGCAGCTTATGCCTAATGCTGATGTGGCGATCATGAAATCGAATGGTGGGGAAACCACCCCCGAGGTGGCCTGCAAGCAGCCAGTTCAACTGTTGCTCTCTGGTCCGTCCGGCGGAGTTGTTGCAACGAAACATTTGTCCGAGGCCAATGGGATTGAACGAGTGATGACTTTTGATATGGGAGGGACATCATGTGACTGTGCAATTTGCATCGACGGAGACGTGAACCTGACCACAGATTTCGAAGTCGAATGGGGTCTTCCTGTCCAGATCCCAATGGTCGATGTTCGCACCATCGGCGCAGGTGGCGGCTCCATCGCCTGGGTCGATAATGGCGGAATGTTGCAAGTTGGACCACGCAGTGCCGGGTCGAGGCCTGGACCTGCCTGCTATGGTCGCGGAGGCAGCGACGCTACAGTCACAGATGCAAACGTGATCCTATCTCGGATCAACCACAACAACTTCTTGGGTGGCAAGCTCACTTTGGATCTAGAAGCAGCGCGATCCGCAATAAATAGAATTGGCGATAAACTGGGATTGGGCATTGAACAAACAGCAAAGGCGATTATCGATATTGCAAATAACAGTATCGCATCAGAACTTCGACGCATGGCTGTGGAAAACGGCCACGATCCGAGAAACTTCTCTCTGATGGGATTTGGCGGGGCAGGGCCGGTTCATGTCGCCGACCTGATGCGCCTACTCAATATCAGATCGAGCACTGTTCCTGTTTTTCCTGGTCAGTTCTCTGCATTTGGTTTCACCTGCGCTGATGCCAGAATCGATAGTCAGCGCACTGTTCAGATGCGTTCGGGCTCTCTGGATTTAGAACGGCTCAATAACGTCGCTACTTCGCTTCGCAACACGGTGAACAAGGAGTTTTCGCAACAGGGGTATGACCAAGGCGTTGAGATGAACCTTTATGTCGATCTTCGCTATGAAGGACAAAACTACGAACTCAGCGTCCCTTTCGATTTTGATCAGTTCGATAAAAATAATATGGATACTCTTCGAAACGACTTTGATTCCGAATTCGACGAAAAATACGGATTCTGTTTGCCTGGAGAACCGATCGAGATCGTAAATCTTTCTGTGACCGGCATCGTTGCACAGCCAAAGCCGGATATAGTAGCGACTTATGATGAAACGACCTCCAAACCGAAAACCTATCGCGAAGTATGGTTTGAGGAGGGCAAGGTCAACGCGCCCATTTATGATCGCTCGCGTCTTGCCGTCGGTGTCCAGATCCATGGTCCCGCGGTGATCGAGGAGGATGTGTCGACTGTGCCAATAAATGCCGGACAAAGCGTTGAGCGAAAACCTTCTGGTGTGCTGGTGATTAAAGAAATTCAGGAGAATTGACGTGAAATACTCGGCAAATGGATTGTACGTCGAAGAGTATCGCAAGTGCATAAATTGCGGTGAGCTCATCTACGACAGAGGTCTTTTTTACACTAATGAAGACGGCTACAAGATTGGTCCATTCAGTTCGGTCTGGGACATGGAATGGTACCAGGAGCGAGAATCCAGACACGATGCAAAAAGCTTAGTGCATATCAAGGAATGGCGCTCGGAGGAGCAATCATGAACTTGGTAGATATGAACATCGTCGACAGACGCCTGAAGAGCATTGCTGAAGAAATGGGCATTGTTCTGATGAAGACATCATATTCGACCATTTTCAACGAAGGTCGAGACTTCACCTGTGGTGTTGCCGACGATAGCTGTGAATTGGTTGCCTCGGCTGATTTTCAGCCAGCCCAGGTTGGTGGCATGCCGTTAGTTGTTGCATCAATCATCAAGGAGATCCCCTTGTCCGAGATGGATGAAGGTGATGTGATCATCCACAACGATCCGTTTCGTGGCGGCATGCACACGCCGGAACACACCCTGATCAAGCCTATCTTCTTTGAGGATGATTTTTTTGGATTTTCAGTGGCAATCGGTCATATCGCAGAAGTAGGCGGCATGGTTCCGGGCGGGTTTCCTGGTGAAGCGACCGAAGTCTATCAGGAAGGATTGCGAGTTCCTCCTGTAAAAATCCAAGAAAAAGGCAGGGATGTAGAGCCTGTTTGGAAAATCATGCTCGCTAACCACCGTACCCCCCGCCAGAACCACGGGGACATCAGGGCGCTGATTAGCGCGGTGAATCGCGGCGAATCCCGAATCATTGATTTGATCAGGGAATATGGTCCTGATCGATATCGTCAAATCTGCAGTGATTTGAAAGACTATGCGGAGCGACGCATGCGAGCTGAAATCACGTTGATCCCGGATGGCGTCTATTCTTTCGAAGACTATATGGAGGACGATGGCGTAACCGATAAAGCGTACAAGATTGCTGTCGATTTGTATGTTTCGCAGGACAAGATTGTTGCGGATTTCAGCCGTACCGACGACCAATCGCCTGGTCCAATTAACGCGGTTTTATCGGTAGCATGGTCGGCGACATACAATGCTATTTTGCACCTGACCGATCCAAAAATTCCCCGAAACTCCGGTGCCTTTCGCCCAATTAAAATCGTGGCACCACCGGGAAAACTTGTTAACGCAGATTTTCCCGCCGCAGAGGTTGGCGGCAATACGGAGACTCACATTCGAATTTGTCACACGGTCGTTGGCGCTTTGGCTCAGGCGATCCCTGAGCGGGCATTTGCTCCCGATGGCGGTACGCATTCGAACTTTTTGTTTGGCACCACGGACGAGAGAACCGGAAACTATGCCGTTTGTTATGATTTTACCGGTGCAGGATGGGGTGGTAGACCTGTAGCTGATGGCCACAATGCTACGAACTGCATCAACGGCAATTCGCGTATGAATCCCGTTGAGGTTTTTGAAACAAGATTTCCCTGGCGCATCGATTCTTTTGGTCTGATCCCTGGTAGTGGCGGCGATGGAGAGTATCGCGGTGGACTGGGTATGAACAAAGTGCTGACTTGCCTCTCGGACGACATGGAAGTTTCGTTTATGTCTGACAGGCAGAAAATCGCGCCCTGGGGTATTCAGGGCGGGGATAAAGGGCAAAATGGTAGCGTTCTGATCCGGCGCAAGTCTTCACAGGATTTCATCACAGCCTGCGAAGACAGCAACAAAACCTCGGCCAGTAAGTTCAATCGAATTGGGTTCCGAAAAGGGGATCAGATATCTATCAGCTCGCCAGGCGGCGGTGGATATGGTGACCCAAAAGATCGTTCCGCTGAGCGGAGAGCAAGAGATCAGGATGAGGGTTGGGTCTGAGTGCATCAAATTAGCTTAGGGCGAAAGGTCTCCTTTGTCGAGCAAGGCACACAGCCTTCCTTCGTTGAACAAACAAGTTGGTCGAATCCAGTGTGCAATGTTTAGAATTTCAGGGACGGGCGACCTGTAAGAAATAGGGCAACAGAGCGCTTTGTACTTCGCTTCGAACGATCGCGCTTCCGCGCGATGGGGCCAAGCCTTCAGAACGATCCAAGACAGAAAGTGAGAAACTCTCTGCTAAAATTTGCTCGGAGACCTTTAACTCATCAAAAGTCGAAATTAGATTTTCAACCGCCTCCTGAACGATTGGCAAGGGCCAGTAGTACCGAATACGATCTGCGTAACTGAAGTGCCATTTAAACTTTTCGTCCTCTGAATAGTAAGACCTCCAGTGCTTAGGGTTTTCGCGCATTGCAGCTTCCATAACCATGGGAAGAGTCACTGACGACGGTGTTAGCTTCTGAACAATTTCATCAAGTGCATAAAGCGCCCTTCGCAGCGCGAAGGTCAGTGCTGGACCAACCTTTTGAAATGCGAAACCCATTTTAGCGAGGTTCAAGAATGTCTCAGGCGGCTGATAATCTGTTGAATGCGCTTCAAGGCAAATTCCTGGATAATCAGAAATAACATCTCGAAGACTTAGGTTGAGATCTGACGGTAGGTTGAAAATTTGGTCCGGTCCAAACTCCACACCCGGTTGAACCACAAGCCCGGAAACTTGAGGCCATAAATCTCCGATGCCTTTGTTCATGAAGGCATTGCGGTGCGCGATAAGGGTTTTGGCAGCAGATATGGGTGATGTCGGTGTAATGTGTCCATTGTCGTCAAGCCGCGCACCACCAGGTGGCGGGACCTCGGTACCGATCACAAATAACAGTTCCTCTGGTGCCGACGCTGCATCTAAACAACTAACGGCCAGACTTGCAGCTCGTTCAGCAGCTGTTTCATTGTCGACAAGTAGTGGTTCTCCCGCGCAACCTTCTGAACAATCGAGATGGATTTTCTTGATGCCCGCACGTACATAATCCGACACTAACTCACGTGCCTTGGCCATCGCCATGTCAGCGGTTTCTGATTTCCACACCTGTGGACCTAGATGATCACCGCCAAGTTCTATAAGATTTGGCGCAATCTCATTTTTGGATTTTAGGTCGTCAATGCACGCAACGAATGCCTGCGCATCCATCCCCGTGTAACCACCAAACTGATTGACTTGGTTCGAAGTTGCTTCAATTACCAGCGGTCGGTTCAGGCTCGAAGCAAGTTGCATGGAGGCGTTTATAACCTCTGGATTTGCAGAGCAAACGGAAGGAATGGCGATGCACTCGCCCGCATTATTGCGAGCAATTATATCCCGCAATATTTCAGACATGATAGGCCACATATGCAGCACCAAGAGCCGCAGCCGTCTCGCCGCGGCTTCCAAGCCGAATTGAAGGAAGTGGAAACTCTCTACAGGCTACACGCATCAACGCACTTTCAAGGTCTTCAATTAGTCCTGAAATTTTAGACATACCTCCGCCTAGCACGATTGTCCTAGGATCTATAGTGGTAACTATGGTCAAGATTAAGGCTGCGTTTACATCGCACCAAATTTCCCAGATGCGCGAAATTTCTTGGTGGGTCCGGTCAGATATAATTTCATGAGAAGTCAAATTAAAACCCAACAGTTGCTTGGCCAAACGTTCCAAGCCAGGGCCGGAACCATAAGTCTCGTAACACCCGAAACGGCCACATCCGCATTTGAGGATCGGAAGATTGTGCGCAGCAATGATCGTACCCGGAATGGGCATATGGCCGAATTCACCCGATTGTCCATCGCCGTTATTTATTAAAACACCATCTATGGAAACGCCGCCCGCGATGCCTGTGCCTAAGACTAGGCCGACTAATGTACCTTTTGATTGCCCTTCTCCAAAAATAACTTCAGCCTGGGTGAAAGCCCGACAGTCATTAAGCCAGGTTTGCTGTTCGCCTGTAGCCTTGGCAACATCCTGGGCAAATGGCATGCCATTTGCTGATAAATTTGCGGAGATCCAAATACCTGAGCTAGGATTTTTAAGGCCAGCTGATGCGATCCCTACCGGTAAATGGGGGTGGTATCTACGCAGCCAAGAAAGTTGATCGGTCACCGCTGCGACCAGTTCGATGTACTTGCTAGGTGTTTCAATTCGGCGTTCGTCGGCGACGTTCCAATCTGCATCGAACTTTTGCACCGCAATCTTGGTCCCACCAAGGTCTATGCCGCCAGCCAGGATCATTTTTACGCCTGAACTGGGTGGAGCCGCACCCCTGAAACTACGCGAGTAAGGGTCGATTGACCCATAAATGGATCATCAATGTTAAGACCAAGTTGACTTGACCAGATTACCGAAGCGAGTTGTGCGGGCAGTACAGAAAGAACGGTATCCCACGCCGAATAACCAATTGAATTGGTGGAAAGGTCTGCTTCAGCGCCAATTGTCATTGTCGTCGCTTCAGGAAACTGCATACGCAGCTCTTCAACTAAATCAACTTCGTAGTTTGTTGTGGGGCACTCGGTACTGCGCAAGACGTATATTGCTGTACCACTGGATATGAAGCTCTTAGGACCATGGCGAAAGCCAAGGGTGCTATCCCAAAGCGCTGGGATTTTGCCAGCTGAAAGCTCCATCACTTTCAGTGCGCATTCCCTCGCAGCGAAGGTCATGGGACCTGATCCTACGAATACGGTTCGCTTAGGTGCTTTAAATCTGCGGATTTGACTGTCAAGTAGTGGTAATACGGCTTCTGCATGCTTAGCTAATTGGCGCAT
>CETY01165613.1_pt1 | contig 10151 bp, 7 predicted proteins | sample 361551 | NCBI WGS metagenome assembly CETY01 (sample SAMEA2623135, study PRJEB7988) | marine metagenome | biome: marine biome (ENVO:00000447); feature: deep chlorophyll maximum layer (ENVO:xxxxxxxx); material: "saline water (ENVO:00002010), including plankton (ENVO:xxxxxxxx)" | depth 45 m | reverse complement strand
AACCGTAAACTGCCCGGCGAACGGGAAAAGGCTTCTTGGCAAGATCAACGGGCCGACCGCCCATGGATAAGTCGAGTTCCCCGGAAACGGCGAGCATGGAGTCTCGCATTGCCTCGAAATCGAGGCGCTTTCGGTTCATTACGGACAACAGTCGATTTTCAGGATCTTGGATTGGAGCAATAGCGCTTTTCTGACGATAAGCAGTGGAACTGGTGATGATACGGATGAGGTGCTTCACATCCCATCCCTCGTTGATGAAACGGTATGTGAGATGGTCAAGAAGAAGTGGGTGCGTTGGGTTTTCGCCCTGTAAACCGAAATCACTTGGGGTACGAACGAGACCAGAACCAAACAGATGCATCCATACCCGATTCACGAAGACACGACCGGTCAAGGGGTTGGCGGGATGAAGGATTGATTTGGCAAGCTCGAGCCTTCCGCTTCCATGTTCATAAGTTTTACGTTCGGCACCGTGAGAGAGTGCGGCGAGGAAGCGCCTCGAGACCTCTCGACCGGGGGCATTGGGATTACCCCGATCGAAAATACGAGGATTACGCAACAGCGAGTCATCAACCAAAGCCATGGCCCTTGGAGGCGAACCCGGATGCTCCGACTTGTGCTTGGATAATTTCGAACGGAGAGAATTCGTATGATTGCGAGCCTTGGTATCGAAAAATTCCTCAATGCCTTCGACAGTGAAGCCAACGGGAAAACCGGAAGATTTCACGAAGGACGTCATTCCTTTGGATTGAGCACCGGAGTTTGCCTTTTTCAAAGATGACGCAAACTCCGAGGCATACCATCCGATTACTTCTTTAAAATCGTTTTCATCCAGCCCTCGAAGAGCTCGCAAAAGAAAGGAAGGAAAGGGAGGAGCATGCTTCAAAAGGGACTTTGCGGTATTTGGATATTTATCGGGATTCAACTTTTCAAAAGCACGCCAGACTGCAAAAACACGATCGTTTTGTTTAGCCTTCACCTTTATAAAAGCACGCCAACGACGAGCCAACTTCGGAAAGAGTTTACGTTTGACGGCAAGAGCCTCGAACCGGTCGTCCGAAAGTTCACGCCCATCATAAACGAGTTGCAAGTAGGCAGTCAGTCCATCAATGGAACGCACGGCATCCCAGTTTGATCTAAGATGTTTATTTACTACAGCCTCCAATTCCTTGCGCTTTTTCTCGAACTCCCGGTAGTTCTTGGAAGCCAAGTCGGGTTGCCCAAGAAGAGGCAATTCCTTCGGCTGGCGAGCTGAGTTGAATATGCCGTAAAGAGAATAGTAGTCTTCCTGTGGGATAGGATCGAAAAAATGGTCATGGCATCTGGCGCAACCGACGGTGAACCCCATCAAGCCTCGAGTAACCACATCGATTCTATCGTCAATGATCAGATGGCGGCGATTAAGAAAACGAGGACCAACCGTTAGAAAACCGAGAGCGGCAAGATCCCGATGGTTTGGGGAATCCACGGTCAGATCGGCAGCGAGTTGTTTACTCACGAACTCATCGTATGGCATTCCTTCATTAAAAGCCCGAATGACCCAGTCTCGATAGGTGTAGGCAAACGGATATAGTCTGCTCGAACCACCGGCGAGATAGCCTTTTGTGTCCGCATAACGAGCTAAGTCCAGCCAGTAACGACCCCATCTTTCACCAAAACGAGGCGAAGAAAGAAAATTGTCTACGGCCTGTTCGTAGGCGTCCGAGCGTTCATCATTCTCAAACTCACGGATCTGCTCAAAAGAAGGGGGCAGTCCCGTCAGGTCAAATGACAAACGACGGAACAAGACCGCTTTGGATGCAGCAGGTGACGGATCGAGTAGGCTTTGAGACAGCTTGAAACGAACAAAGGAGTCAATTGCGTTGGGAGAACCTTCAACCAGAGGAGGTACTGCTCGCTTGACTGGCTTGAAAGCCCAATGATCAAAATTTTTCCCAAGAACGGGGTTTTCAGGCTTCAATCCATAAAGCGGGACGACAACTACCCATAGAAGCAAAAAAAGGGAACGGTACGACACAGGAGGAATCATGCCGTAAAATGCAAAGAGAGACAACTCGTTTTTCAGGGTAAAACCGGAGCCAAGCGCGGGGGTAAGGCGTAAGGTCTACCAATCTCGTATAGACGACGAACTTCCTCTTCGGCAAAAGCTTCGTTGAAGACAAAAAACTCGTCAATGGAACCGCGCAAACCATGACCCCGTTTACCTTTTAATTGTCTTCCATTGTGGCCAAGTGCGCTTTTGCCGAAGAAAAGTTTCAGATCAACCTGCATTTTTTCCCGACTGAAAGGGCGACCATCGACATAATGGCTTACCATTTTATTATCTGCATCATAAGTAGTAGCCAGGTGCGTCCATTGGCCAATCCTTTCTTTTCGAAAAGCAACGGAAGAAACATATTGAATCGAGGAATCAGTTCCTTTGGCTCGAAGAACGATACGTCCTGTTCCATCTATTCCCCAGCACGCGGATCCTAAAGTAGCAACCTTCTGGTCAAGGATAGTGGAGCATATAATGGGATTCATAACACTTCCGAGCTCCTTTAAACGCACCCAAGAAGCAAAAGTGGCGGATCGCAGAGGTTTGGAAAGTTTGAGATTCACACGATCGTTTTCTCCCGCAAAAGACAGAGCGCCCTTGCCAGGCCAACGTCCCTCACTCCATTTGCAACCGACGATGGCGCCATCGTGACGGTCCTTCTTTGATTGTGCGTCATCACGAAGGATGCGTGACCATGAACGGTGATCATCAAACGTGAAGTAAAGTGAGTTCCGAGGGTCGGCAGCAAGTTCCTCGCTCAGCTCTACCCAAGCGGAGTGGCGACGTTGAGATTCCTCCATGGAACGGTAAGCGAGATCAGCCGTGCCAAAGAAAGGTTCGGAAGGCATATCGATCCAAGTCAAATCACCTTTTTGATCAACGAACACGGCTTCACCGGCTTCCAGTTCTTCAAAAGCCAGTTCGGCATCTCGGTCCTTACCCTCAAAAAGAACCTTGCCCACGTAGACGTAGATTTCAGTGACTCCGTCTTCTTCGACATTCAAGCCGAACTCGGTCCCAAGGTCGACGACTTTGCCTTTGGGAGTATCAATTGAAAAGCCCTTCGCAACTTGAGGTACGTTGGCTCGAAGTTTGCCTAGGAGCAAAGACCCTTCGTTAGGTCCGAAAAGTTCAAATTCGACTGGTCCTTCAAGAACAACGTTGGCTCCCTGAAGGAATTCAATCTGAGCCAAACCCGCGTTTAGCTTGAGTCGCCCCGATCGGAGAGGTTCGTTAGGCAAAGGGCGGTAATCTGAATCCTCATCCCATTCGACTCCTGAGGCGCGAGTCAGAACTCCAACAGTATCGGAGGTCAAGGCAAAGCTAGATGAAACTGTGGATTCAGAAGTTTCAACCGATGGCTTTTCTACAATCAGATTGGAACTGTTTTTGGACAAGTAGCTATTGTATCCAAAGAATCCAATGACTGCTATCCCTGCTGCGGCAGCCAATGGTTTGAAAAAACGAAGGAGACGACCAGCTTCAGGCTCAAAAGTGACTTCTTCTGCATCCTCATCGGAAAGCCGTTCATCGGCAAAAGAAAAAAGGCTACTGGACATGTCCATGAAGCGGATATAATGGATTCGAGCGGCATCACTCTCAGATAACCATTCCTCCAACCGCTTTCTACGCTCGCCGGCGAGATTGTTTTCAACAAGGGCGTCGAGAAGCTCGTGCAGTTCAAGAGTTTCCTGATCGGAGAGGCTCATCTAGCTTGCTCGAGCGAGAGTTCGAAGGTAACGCAATCAAAGAGCGCTTTGCGTATTCGAGTAAGAGCTTTGTAAGCACCTTGAATGGTGCGCCCACATGCCTGCGCAGCTTGCGGAACATTATTACCGCTTTCATAGCGAATAAGAATCATACGACGGTCCCGGTCATTTAATTTCCTCAGACAAAGCGATAATGCTTCGTGACGCTCGTCCAATTCATCCTCTAATTCTAAACGGGTTTCCGAAATAACCTCCATGACTTCCTGATTAAAGAGCACCTTTGAGGTAGCGAACTTCTTTCGAGCGGCACGAACTTTCCAGAAGGCGATCTGGCAAGCCCAAGAATAAAAGTTCGTACCCAACTCAAACTGATCGAATTTTTCGCATATGGTCACACATGCTTCTTGCAGGATATCTTCGGCATCGCTACGGGAAGGAACAAGAGTATGAACATAAGCAAAAATACGTCGCTGATACTTCATCAACAATTGCACCAATTCAGCAGAAACATCAGCTCCTTGACTGGAAACGACGGTAGCAACTTTGTTAGGCTTCAGGGACATGGGAAAAAATGTAATTGAAAAGAGGTTAAAGTAAATCCGGTTAGGATCAATAAATCATCTTTGGAAAAAGAAAAAAAATCTTGAGGGCTTGTTGACTCAAGCCGCTTCCTTAAGTTTTTCTTGGACGACTTCGGTAGAGATAACGTCATCTGTTTCGTGACGATCTAGACCCCGGCGAGAAATTTCACGAAGTGCCTTCTCCAAGGTCTTGGAAGCCAATTTAACATTCTTCACCTTGCGACGTTGGATAATTTTACCATTCTTGGAACATTGAGGAACCACAGTCGTTCTGTAATATATGGTACCAGCCGGGGTTTGGGTCATGCGAGGTGCTATGACATTGCTGAGCTTGCGGCGACGTTTGGCTCGTTTTACACTGTTGGGAGGATGGTTCTCGGATCCTTCACTAACATCCTTGATTAGTTCACCATCTGACTCTTCGATGATGCGTGCGATGGTCTCTTCGCAAAGATACTTATTGCACAAGTCGTTGCAGGCAAAGCCTTCATCGTAGACGACTTCACCATGAGGGTCGTCCACGATCATCGTCTTGTGGACACTGCCAAGAACCCCCTTAAACTCCTTCCAAAACCATTGCACGGCTTTCTGGACGGCACGCTTGCGACAATTCGCATAAATCGACTTCTTGGCTATGAAAATGCGATCGGCACCCAAACGAGCTTCCAAAAGATATTTCGTATCGTAGATGAGGCTGAAATAATTCTCATACTCTATGTTGAGTGTTATGGTGTATTTTAGGAAGTCGTTGACTTTCATCATGATAGAATCCTCCTTGAATGGCGTTGATAATTAGTTGTTAAACTGACGAACAATAGCCAATAGGAGATGGTCGACTCCTTTGGGACGTTTTTGATGAAAATTAATTCAAAACAACCCTAAAGTGCTTACCACAAGAACTTTATAAAATAAATGCACTGAGTAGACAGAAAATGTCCTCTTACTCGGCCAAAATGGCTTCCAGTTCTTTCTTCAAGCGCTTGCCGATATTAGGTGAGTAACCGACGTGTACGTGTCGCACGATACCCTTCTTGTCGATAATTACGGTCTGAGGAATGCCACTCACCATAAACGCGTCACTACTGATATTCTCGTTGTCGAGCGCCACCTTGAGACCCTCCCATTTTTTGCGCTTGAGAAACTTGTTAATCGTCTTTGCTTCTTCTCCTTGATTCACGGCCACTAAAACGACGCCTTTGCCTTTTAGGGGATCGGTAGCTTTCATCACCTCGGGTAACGCTTTAACGCAAGGTCCGCACCAAGTGGCCCAGAAATCGAGAACGACGACGTTCTTGCCGACGTGTTCCGACAAGTCGAACTCACCGCTGCCAAGCATAGGCAAGGTCAAATCGGCCGCCTTCTCGCCTATAAGTTCCTCCGGGTCGGGTTCTCCGTCTTCCTCTAACCCGGCACCGGCTCGCGGACCGAATTGGCCAAGCTCATCCAAATCCTCGGGCAAGACTTGAACCGAGACAATCACGCTCTCTCCCTTGGCTTGAGTCTTGATTCGATTCAGAATCGGGGGAGCGTTGCCCTCGCCTGCCGCCGCAAGCTGCGCCATCCCGAGACCCGCTTGGGCCATGGTCCAGAGAGCGAGAGCGGATTGGGCGTCGGCGCATGCGATGGCGACATTGACCCCAAGCGACTTATCGGCGAATCCGGCGCCGAATCCAACTTCCCTGATTCCCTTTACGGCGTTGGCGAGACCGGCAAACAGAGGATTGTCATCTCCGAAATCAATGCCTGCCTGATCCCATACTTCCGGAGGAATAGGCATGGTGAAAGCAAATTGTCTTTTAGCAGGCAAAGCCGCCAGCGCTGCGGACGAATGGGGTTTTGCTTTACCGCCGGAGAAAAAACGCTTCACTCCGCCGGTAAGACCAACGGCAAAATATGTTTCATTGCCTATACTACGCATTCCAACGGAAATATCGGCGTCCACGTCTTCTTCCTCGAGCAATTCTAGAGGAACGTTCAGCAGTGTAGCGCCTTGGAACGCCTCGACCGATTTCTCGAGTAGCTTACGCACTTCAGCCCCCTCCTCTTCCTCCGCCTTTTCAAAGACAAGCTGCAATAATTTTTTCGCATTAGATGCCTTGTCCACGCGGACAGCGGCTACGAATTTGACATCCTCTCCAATTTTAGGTTCCTCTCCCTGCGCTTGCGCCTCCATCATCGCCTCTACGCCAATGGCGGAGAGAGCCATTTCGGAAATGTCCTCGAATCCGAAACCGGTCAATTCGGTAAACTCCTCCAGTTCATCGCTTCCCATATTTTCCTCTATGGTTTCCATGATCTCCGGATTTTTCTCCATAAGCACCTTCACGAATCCGCTTTCCTTAATTTCCTTGATGTTTAAACGGAAGGTCATTTCCGAATCGGGTCCAAACAAATTATCTATGGAAAGGCTGACGGGAGCAGCACCGAAAGACATTGTGACTGCGGAAAGAGCAAATGCCACAAGCAGGGCGTTCGAGGATAGAATTTTCTTCATGATACGATTGATTTGGAGGTAAAGAAGATTAGCCTTGTAGGAGAGATGAAAAGTGAAGTAATTACCATAGCAGAAAGGTAAACGATTTATCCATTATAAAAACACCATCATTTTGTAATGGTTTTTCAGGGCTCTGACGGTAATCATGGAACGATGAAAGCTCTCTCGAGAGAATCCATCGTGCTGAAAGCCGGCAGACAAAAGAAGATATGGTTGGTGGGAGTTTCCGCTCTTTTCGTAGTCTTGGGATTCTTGATGGTCCTTGCTTTTCCCCATAATGCCGTAAAAACCACAATGTTCTTTGGATTCATTTCGGTGGTCTTCATAGTAGGAGGATTGGTCGATACCTCCAAAGGCGCTCGCATAGTATTGACAAGTCGAGCCATAAGCGGAGGAACACTTCGAAGAAAAACCATTCCATGGGACAAACTCGGCGAGGTGTGGACCGGAAACGAAACCATCGAATGGGAAAGATCCGAAATCGGTGGATCCAAGGCGATTTCCTGCCAAACCCCATTTGGCCCGCTTGGGCGCGAATGCCTGCACAACGATCGTCAGGTATCCAGGCAGTTGGCCATCGACTGGATCAAGACTCTGCGGGACGCTCCTTCGGAAACCGAACGCAAGGCGTTGATAAGAAGATTTCGTCGCAACCCTCCCAAGACTCTTCGCCCCTTAGCCAAACTAGACCCCGTGGAACGGGCAAAGGCCAAGGAATTGCTAGAAGAAATAAAGCACTTGCGCGGAGAGTATGCAATGGATCGTAAACTGGAAGTGCTTCGATACTTCAAGGAAAAGGGATGGGCTTTCCCTGCGCAAGGAAGACGGACAACCAAAGTTATTTTCGGCTACTGTATCCTAATTGGCGTCGCCATCTTTTGGATTTTCTTCTTCGGCCTATTGATTTCAATGGCATTTGGCTGAAGTCTGTCTGTCACCCCGCCCTGTCATTGCGAGTCCGTTAAGTGCGTGGCAATCCAGTCTAAGGCGTTATGCGGGATGCCGGGACGATGCGAGGGTTGCCGATCGCTTCCGCTGGATTGCAGCTTCAGGACCTTGTCCCTCTTCGCAATGACAAAGGGAAAGTGGAGTGGTTCCGGAAAGCCCCCCTAGGATGCCTGGAAACGATAGACATTGGTCTCTCGTTTCTGAAAGCCTACTCTTTGGTACAAGGCGTTGGCGGCTTCTCGGGAGGGTCTGGAAGTCAAGTCGACGGAATGGGCGCCATGCTCGCGGGCTACTTGAATGGCGTGCTCGGTTAGCAACTTGCCCACCCCCCTGCCCCGAGCCTTTTCGTCCACTACGACGTCCTCCACCCATGCCTTCCTTCCCGTGGGAATTCGAAAGAGGACGAGGCTCAGCATCCCGAACACCCCGTCTTCGTCGATCGCGAGGAATAGCTTGGTAGACTCCGAATCCACGATGTTCCTCAAGTCGCCTTCCTCCAGAGCGACAACAGACGGCGACAACTGGGGCAAGAGACCGTTGATCGCGTCTAGGTTTGTAGTAGAAAAGTCCGTGAGTTCTTCAATCTTCATTAGCTATTTGCAAACGAGCTAACGAACCATCCAAACGACGGCAAGAAAAAGGGGGTGCGCAACGGTTCGAACCGCAGGGGAAAAGGGAATCTTCTCCTACTTGGACTTGCCGACCTTAATGGCCGAAGAGACGGCCTCGGCGATAAGGGTGGCGCCCTTTGCGTTCGGATGAACGAGATCGGGAAACATTTCCTTCTTGTCGCTCAAAGCCGAGTAGAGATCGATTACCTTGCACCCGCTCTTCTTGGCCACCTCGTCAAGCCTAGGCATGACCTCCTCCTTCATCACCTTGTCGGTTATGCCCCAGCGCCCGGGATAGGCGGGTACGGGATAGCACAACCAGACGGTGGGCTTACTCGCCAGTTTGCGAAAGCTCTCGATCAAGGCGACGTAATCGGCGACGTATTCTTCCTTGTGTTTCCAGTTGTGAGGCTTCGAGTCATTGGTTCCGAGCTTGATGACGACGACCTCGGGCTGAAAGTCTCGAGCATTCGCGTATGCCTTGAGCTTCCAGTAAGGCTTGTCCCCCTTCTTCAACAGGGTGGCCCCGTTAACTCCAAAATTCCTGACCTCGTATTCTTCCCCCAGCATGCGTCCGAGCTGGGCGGGATAACAATTCTTCACCCGATCCTTGATCGCGGCTCCGAAAGTTATGCTGTCTCCCACGCAAGCGATTCGCCTGGGAGCTTCCCGGGCTGCCTCGCAAGCAGACCAAGTGGATGCGAATACGCAAACGGCGGAGAAGAACGAAAGAAAGCTTTTTCTATTCATGATTCTGCGTGATTAGGCGGCTTGGGTGGTGGAAGCAAGATTCATCAAGCCTCCGCACCGAACTGACGCTACTCGACCTTGAGCCCAATGCTTTGGGAATGGCTGTTGAATTCGGGAGCGTACATGCACTGCACGTTGGTCATGCCGGTCTGGTATTCGCCGCGATGCTGGACGCGGACGGAGTATTCAAAAACGTACACGCCCTTCGGAAGGTAATCGAGGTAGAAGTGCGAAGCCGTGTCGCGGGTGGACTCGTAATAACCGAGACCATCCTGATACTTGTATCGGGAAAGAACGTTCACGGGCTCGGTGCCGCTGCCGCGATGATCCTTCATGTGGACGTACTCCATGTCGCGATCGGTGCGCAGTTCGATCCGGACGACCAATTCGTCGCCCACCTCGACGGGTCCTCGAACGGGTGAGATCTCCGGACCCTTCTTGGTGTACTCCTTCACGTAGAGAGCCTTCTTGATCTTCAAAGGGGTGCCTTCGTGGGGAGTGATCTTAGAGATATCCTCCATGTACTGCCAGTGCACGCTTCCCCAGGCTACGCCCTCGTCCACCTTGGTCACCGTAACCTTGCCGAAATCGGGCTTGATCTCGCCACCGACGAATCGCTTCTCGTAGAAACCGGTTCCGGCCTCGACGTTCTCGGGTTTGATGGGAGGCATGTCGGCAAGGGAAACCTTCACCAGTTCGTCGGATGCGAGCAGGTCGCTGCCACGCAGAAGGAGCGCATAGACGGCATCGGCGGTCGCCTTGGTTGTCTTCCAGTCCTGCGTCTGCTTTTGCTTGAGCATCCAAACCTTGCAGTCCTCGACCGATTTTTGGTCGTTCATGACCTCGTCGAAGGCCTCGATCATTACGGCTTGGCTCTCGATCGGAGCTCGATACCACCACCATGAGAACTCGACGTCTCTCCAGAACATGCCCATTTCCTCGTCGCTTACGGATCGCTCCTTGATCGAGCGCATGATGGCTACGGGAGTTTCCCGGTCCTTGCCAAAGCGTTTAAGAGCC
>CETY01024340.1_pt1 | contig 10157 bp, 31 predicted proteins | sample 361551 | NCBI WGS metagenome assembly CETY01 (sample SAMEA2623135, study PRJEB7988) | marine metagenome | biome: marine biome (ENVO:00000447); feature: deep chlorophyll maximum layer (ENVO:xxxxxxxx); material: "saline water (ENVO:00002010), including plankton (ENVO:xxxxxxxx)" | depth 45 m | reverse complement strand
AAAAAAAAAAAAAAAAAAAAAAAAAAAGGGTTGACATTCCCGAAAAACCTGTCATACTATATATTATGAACATTGCAGAACACACATTGAAAAAGTCAGTAGTCGAAAAGATTGTTGATTCGGTAAGCCCAATCGAAAGCCTACAAAAAAATGCGATTGCATTACAGAAAACCAAGTCAAGTAAAGACCTTGATAGGTTTTTTGATAAACTTTCGCTGAAATTAGTTAAGACTGAAACAGATTATTGGAATTCACTTAGCGTTGATTCTCATGCAGAATGCTTTAAGCGTTGGGTATTTGCAATCATGTCTGTTCATACGACTTGGGAGTCTAATGTGCGTGGATACGAATACGCAACAAGAGATATGTCTTGGACTCTTGACAAGGATGTCTTAGCTAAGATGGTTACTGACGCAAGAGTTGGAATCAACAAGCGTAGGAACATTGGACTTTGGCAACTTGTAGAAAAGTTTCGTGAAAATCCTAATCAGTTTTACAAACAAGATAACGAGACTTGGCAAGAATGTCGCAATCGTTTAATTGGATCAATTTATGGATTAGGTAATGCAAAAACTACTTATGCTATTGCGTTATCAAATCCCATTGAATCACAATTATGTTGTCTTGATGTTCACTTACTTCGCTTTATGGGGCATGATCTTACTAAGGGTCATACAAAAAACATTAAGGATTATCAAGAAATGGAAAACGAGTGGCTTGCTCGTTGCGACAAGTATGGAGTCGCTCCAAATGTTGCAAGAGAAATTTATTGGAATAAGGTTCAAGGCAGAAGGAATTCTCGCTATTGGAGTTACTGCTTAGAAGCATGAACAACAAAGAAAAATTAGCATTACAAGATTTAATTGATTGCACAGAGCATTATTTACTTATCGGTCACATACAAGATCAATACGATAAATCGGAGTTAGTGTTAATGCACTATCATGTAAAATTAATGAAAAGTTTTTTAGAGAGTATTAAGTAATATGGAATATAATATAAAATTAGTTTTAGGACAAGAAGAAATTCAAAGTTTACTGAACGGAGAAATTTGTGGGTTTAACTTTATTCCAACAGAGGATACCGAATACGATGATAGAATCAGCATTAGTATTAATCACTCAAAGGATGATTTGACATTATCAGAATGTATGAATTTAAGTGTTGACAAACTCGAAAGTATTTCGTAGAATCATAACATGATAAACGATAAATTTATGGATGACTCTGAAAACCTTTCGGACGATTGCTTTGAAGAAAAACTAACAAACGAAATTATGCAAGACATACAAACAGAACAAGAATATATTTTAGATCAAGTATCAGAAATCAACCCCGATTCAATAGTGCTTGAGCCTCGCTCAACCTTTAATTGTGCAATCATTGGGATTGATCCCGATGGAAGAGTTGTATACTCATCGAATAAAATTATTCGTGCGTTTATGGATGAAGACGGCATGACCGAAGAGGAAGCTATTGAATATTTTGAATACAATACGCTTGGGACAATTCAGCCAATGGATAACCCTAACAAGCCTTTGTTCGTCTATGACGAATTTATTTTCTAATGGATTTTAAGATTTTGAATAAAGTACAAGAAAGCAGAGAAAGATTCATCGAAATCCGAAAAGAAATTAAGGATTTGGAAATGGAGTTAGAATGGATGTATAGTCGTGAATCAGATGAGGTCAAGTACATCATGCACCTCGAAAAGCGTATAGACGCTCTCTATGACTTAGCAGAAGAGATTGATGAGACATTTGAGCAATCACATGAGCAATGAGAGAATATCTAATTGCACATTTAAGAGAGTTGGTAAAGCGAGAGCAAATACCTCAACATCATGCAGAGGATGTACTTGAGCTTTATGATGATGAATGCGATGACACAAGCGAAAATACTGCTTATGATAAAGCAATGCAAGATATAGATAACATTATACAAGGAGAATGGGATTTATGAAAATTACTAATAAATGGGATGAAACTTTTGAGATTAAAGTTGGCGATTGGGTTGGCTTTAAAAGCGATATTGAACAGGAAGGTAAAGTAAAATCTATTCATAGGTCAAGGAATACATTGATCGTTGAAAATGATTATGGCTTTTACGGAGATTATATTGGTGGAGATACTGAAGCGTTAATTTCTTTTGAAGATGCTTGGGAGCTATCGAGTTTTGAATGTTCTTAATGTAAAAAAATTATTATGAGATTAACAAAATACCAAAAAGCAAGACTCAAGGAATTTGAATGGGATGTTTACACAACCGATGATGGCGAACAGAATTGTGCTTGGGTCAGCATTAGTCCCGAAGATGGATCAATCTTTGGGGAAGTTGTACAAACTTTAGGCTTGACAGGAGAAGGCAAGGATGTTAAACTATTAATAGTTGCAACCTCTGAAGACAACGAAGACAAAGTTGAAGTAGAATGAATTTAAGAAGGGCGATTGATATTGTATTGAACGAAGCAGAAGTTTCTGCATTGGGAAATAGAGACGATACTCAACTTGATGTATTGAAGTCAATCGAATTAGTGAATGATTTTTTTTCTTGGGTTGCAGATGATGTAAAGATATGGGACGAGATGACCAAAGATGGATACGAGATTCACGACTTCTTGGATGACCATAAAAAGATGAAAGATTTTGAAGAACTAAGTAAAGAACAATTTTTAAAAAAACATCCTTTCATAAAGGAAACAGAATACAATCTAACACGAAGCGAACAAAAAAACAACAAGGAATATAATGAATAATTATTTTGATAAAGCTAAAGTAAATTGGAACACATGGACTCCGCAAGATATTATCTTCAAAAGTAATAATCTTGTTAAGAAGGTAGTTCCACAAGAAAATGTATTGAGCTATAAGAGCAAGAGTGATCGTGATGTTCAAATGTGCAAACTCACTAATGGGAAGGTATACCATAACAATTATCACAACGCAAGGCACTATGGTCGTGAAAACTATCGTGCAGTTCATGTGTGGCTCAAGGATATGAAGTCAGAATACCCGATAGCGAATTTAGATTTTATTGATTACAGACCAAGAAAAGATAGTGTCGGTAACAATATCGCTTCCGTAGATGCGTTGATTTACATTCAATCCTTTCATCAACCTTGGGAATGGCAGAGAGATCAAAACGGAAACTATGCGAGAGTTAGTAACGGAAATTCCGCTCCACTTGATGAAGGTTATCGCTTTTGTTATGGTGGACAAGGAGACTCAAATCCAATGAGTCATATTCAATTCCAAGAAATTTTAGATATAACTGAGTCCGTTCGTAGATTCTTGATTGATGTTGTCGTTCCTTTTAAGAATGGAGAAGATATAGGAATGGTTGCATAATGAACTTTATAAAAAAAATATTAAAGTTATTTCATTTACATAGATTTAATTTATTCGTAAAAAAGAAAAGTCCAAATCTGACTGAATCTGAAATTGATAACTTGATAGATAAACACGAAAAAATTTTAGAGCAGTTAGGAGACGAAGCAGATTACGATGGAATGGGAGATTGGGGAAGATTTCCACCAATCGAAAAAAAGTGAGCTTAAAAGATAAAATAAAAAAAGAAATCCTTCGATTGAGTGACGATCATAGCGAAGAAACTATTAGCTTGATAAATAATGTCTTGTTGCCAATGCTACAATACATTAAAGATCACGAACGAATAATGAAACAAATTATTAGAATTAGTGGAAAGCATGGAGTGTAACTAATAATATATAATATGAACAAGATTACCCTAATTATACTTTTATTCTTGACAGGATGCAATCAATCTGCTATAATTGAAACTGAAACCAAAGAACAAAAGCCAAAAGAAATTCAAAGAGAAATAGATTCTCTCTTGGTTCAAGACAAGAAAAATAAATTACTTGAATTAGAATATTTAGAACAAATCAGAATCGCTCAAGAGAATAACGATACAGATGCTTTTAAATTTTTTCTTCAAGAATATGTTGATGTTGAGAGATTGGATATTCCCGAAGAACTTAAAAAAGAACCTAATTATTTTTTAGGTGGAAATAAAGTAAAATATTAATGAAAACATATTTGAGTATGGTCTTCTATTTTTTAGGAGACTTAGTTTCTCATCTCTTGCAGTACAACATAACAAGCATAATGTTCTATCCATTGTATAGAAAGTTAATGTTAATCAGTATCAGTCTTGATAAAAATAATATTGTATGGGAGAATGTAGAAAAGAAAGAAAGCTCAAGAGCAGATTTAATTTTAAAAGTAAAAGATGAAAATAAAATTAGGATTAAGAGGTAATTCAGATGCAGTAAATGCGATCATCATTAAAATGGATGATCTTATGCTTGTAACTGCTGACAATATTTTTTTTATCGGAGAAGAAAACCGAAATAAAATGGGAGAAAATCTTATTAAATTGCTTGACACTTTAAGTGTTGACATTATGAATGACATTGAAATAGGTGAAAAAGTAATGTCTGAGATTGAGCGAGAATTAAATATGGAAAACGGAGTATTAAAAAAATATGTCGCATGAAATAATGGATGATTACGATGCAGGATATGAAAAAGGATATAGAGATGGCGAAGAAGCAGGATTGCACAATGGGCATGAAGGTGGAGTAGAGGATGGATATGAGTTGGGAAAGTCTTATGCACAGGATAAGGTTCTTAAACTCATAGACGAAGTGATCCACGAATATAGGACTCACGCAAAAGCAGAGAAGATGGATTCGGAGTCGGGTAGAATACCTCATGCTCAATTAAATGCAGTAGTTTTTATGAGGAATTGGGTTTGTAGTGGTGGACATGAAGACGAAGATGGAAACAGAGTTTGCCTTGTTTGGTAAAAAAAGCTTGACACAATCCACTTTTTGATCTACTATTGTAAGCATGAACAAAATTTTTGAAAGAGTAATGGATATTGAGGATCAACTCAATTCCCTAATTGAAGACTTGCTTATTGAAGCAGAGCATTGCCCAACCAACAAAGATGAGATCGAGCATGAACTTATCGTTGCATCAAGGGCAGTAGGCAGAGTATATAGCTTAAACATCGACAATATAGAAGGATATAGAGATCAACAAGAGCAAGACCGAGAAGAAGGTCTTTCGCCTTAATTGAATAAAAATTTATGTTAGGATACTCCACAATAGAAGGTTGCATTAGACAATCAATATCTAATCCAATAGAAAATTTTATGGAAACAAAAAAAGAAAAAAGCACAATGGAGACATTTTACGACTGCACAGAAGACATTGCGAAGGTTCTCGAAAAATATTACCCCGAAATTTATGTGGAAGATATGGAGAGAATAAATGTCTTAGTGCAAGAAGAACTCGCAGAGGCAAACAGAAGGCAAGCAAAAGAAAGTCTTGCTGATGCAGTCAATGGTGGATCAAGGTAATTAAGGCTTGACACATTGAAGAAGTTCCAATATAATATATCACATAAAGTAGGGGAAGAAACTGAAGTAATAGGATTTCATTCAAAGATGAACATGATTGACTACTTAAATAAAAACAAAAATTATTTAAATAAACTTAATCATGTTTTCTTGAATTTCAAACAAATCAAACTTTCATTAAAACAATCAAGTTGGAGAAATTAAATGCAAGAAATAATAAATAAAATATACGAAAGAATGGAGTATTGTGCTTACGCACAAACAAACGATCAAGCAGAAGAGCAAGCATATATATTAGAACTAAGTTGCTTGAACGAAATTTTAGATCAAATTGAAACATTCCCTTGGGACAATGAAGAAGTTAATTAAACCAATGGCAGAAGATAATCAAAGTAATTTATTTTTACAACTAACAGAGCGTTGGCAAGATGGTCAATATGCTCAAGTAGCAGATTACATTCGACATGATGTTACATTTTCAAATCGAGCTAATTTAATAGATTTTTGCGTATACTTGTCTAACTATCTTGGAATGAGAGAGTTGCGAGTTTTACAAAAGTTAATTTAAATGCTTGACAAGCAAGCCAAAATTTAGTATTATATACTTATGACGAAAAAATTGCAAACACTCTACAAAGTAGATACCAAAGGTAAATTGCGTGAATGGACTATGCATATAGATGGTAATTCATTTTATGCAGTCAAGGGTCTTGTCGAAGGCAAGAAGACTCAAGACAAGCCGACTCAAACAATTTCCAAGAATGTTGGTCGTTCAAACGAAACGACTCCCGAAGAGCAAGCAGTTTTGCAAGCTCAATCAAAGTTTCAAAAGAAACTCGATTCGGGCTATGCCCTCAACGAGATAGATGCACAAGAAAAAAAGTTCTATGAACCGATGCTTGCACACAACTACAAGGATCGTAAAAGTGAACTCAAGTATCCTATCTATTCTCAACCAAAGCTCGATGGTATTCGTTGCGTTGTTCGCATGGAAGACGATACGCTCGTAGGACGCACTCGCAATGGCAAGGAGATAGAATGTATTCCTCACATTCTGAAAAGCCTCAATAGCTTCTTTCTCGCTTATCCAAACGCTATCCTCGATGGAGAGTTGTACAATCACGATCTGCGAGACAATTTCAACAAGATCACCTCACTTGTTCGCAAGCAAAAACCTGTCAAGTCAGCAAAGATGACAGACAATGCTTTCGCCAAGAAGGTTACTGAATACGAAGAAAGACTCTCAGAAGCAGAAGAGACTATCGAATATCATGTATATGATGTTCCTTATCTTGATGACTCATGCACAGAGAAAACTATATTCGATATGCGTTTTACTCAACTAAAAAATGCGTTGAATAAAAACTCTAATATAATTCAACATAATGTATTGCTTGTTGAAACATCCGAAGTTCATACCGAAGATGATCTCGACAATCTGTATGGTCAATACCTTGACTTGGGTTACGAAGGTCAAATGGTTCGCAAGGACGAAGGTTACGAGAACAAGCGTAGCACGACTCTTCTCAAGCGTAAGGAATTCATTGATGCAGAGTATCGAGTAATCGACATTGATGTAGGCAATGGCAATCGTAGTGGTACTGCAAAGCACCTTGTATGCTTTTGCGACAAGACCAAGCAGACTTTCAATTCCAATATCAAAGGTTCGTTTGACTACCTCAAGGAAATCTACGACAATCGCAAACATTATATTGGTCAATTAGCAACCATCAAATTCTTTCAGCTTACTCCCGATGGAATCCCAAGGTTTCCGTATGCAATCGGATTTCGGGATTATGAGTAATGCTTTATTCTTATATTAATTGGGAGAACGGAAAAACCCTCAAGAGTAATATAAAGCTCGACAAGGAAACGGCATATAGTCTTAATCAACTTTTGAGCCTCAACCTTCAACCTTGTAGATATGTAGCTCAATCAAATTATATACATAATAGTATAGAAAAACATATAGAGTCTAATAACATCAAGGAATTAATAACAAAGAATAACATATACAATACAAATAACACCAACCAAATATTATAAAACTTAATAATATGCAAATAATTATGAATTTATACAGGAAATTGCGTGGTAAGGATTGGGTCGAAATGGGTTAAAGTGGAGTACCCGATTTAAATATATAAAAAATATTATATAATATAGTGCTAACAACAAATAAAAAATAATGCAACTCGAAATAGGAAATTACAGAATAAGAAGATATGATTCTTTAAACTTGTGTGTTGAAGAAAAGAAAGTAAAACAAAAAGCAAAAAATCCGTATGGAAGAAACGGAAAACCTGTTGATGGGGCAATCGTACAAAATAATTCATCAAATAATATTGAATATAAGTGGCATTTAGTTTGTTATTCTTCTACATTAGATTATTGTCTTAAAAAATTGGTTGAGCATTGCTTGACAAATAATGATGAAATAAATACTATACAAAATTTACAAGACCAAATAACTCAATTAAATGAAAAAATTATTCAAATTAGCAAGGCAAATAACCGCTCAATCGAAGAAAATATTATGTCAAATAAAGAAATCTCCGAAGACAGAGCAGACCAAATCGCAGAAGAAGCCTTGTATTAAAAGAAATTCTCACGGATTTCCAACTTATTACAAAGATTAATAGATTAAATTGTTTATTATCAATTATTTACATTTTTTTCTTGACATTCTCAATGTAGTATAGTAGAATATATGTATAAATGAGCGAAGAAGATAGTAATACAGAACAAGAATTTCCCGAAGTTCCACCTTTTCCTTACGATAATGAGCTTGAAATGCTCAGAAAGATGAGCGAAGATGCTCCCGATGAGGTAAAACAGGTTTTGGAACTAAAAATAAAACTATTAGAAGAAAAAGAACAAGAAGATAACACTTAATTGCACAAAAATATGGATGAAATACAAAGAATAAGTGGCGAAATATGCGACATATTTCAAAACAAAGTTGATTCGCTCACAGATGAGCAAGCTGAATACTTAAATCTATGCAATAAGAGCATGGAATACTATGTTGAAGTAAAAGATAAAGACAAAGCATTGTGGAACGCAAAGCATACTCTTAAATATCTACTTAATATAACAAAAGATTTTTAATGATTGACGATTTAGACGAAGATGTAATCAAGGTTCTCGAATTGAGTCAAGAAATATTAGAATTAATTGAACAAAATATTGTTAATTTTAGTGCAGTTGAGTCTGAGACTATTATTACAACCAATGAGTCAATACAATTCTTCTTAGAGCAAGATAATACTGAGCGAGCATTAAGTGAGTCAGTTAATTTGAAGAAATATTTACTGAAAATAACAAACGAAATATAATATGGAAGATAATATAAAGAAAATTGCCGAAGAATTAGAAAAAATGAATCAGAATCTAATTTTAATTGCACAAATATTAAGGTCTAAATAACAATGACACATATAAGAAGAGAGATTGACGAAATATTAGATCAAATAAACGAAATAATAACCACATCTGAGATGCAAGGTGGAATGGATGATGAAGACAAGGCAATGATCGAGCATTTAGAGCGAACGATCAACCTAAAGACAGACAATGGAAAGAGGGCGAAAGGAATGTGGACTGAATCGCCCGAATTTAATTACATAAAATAATTTATACAATGAATATGAACAAATATCTTATCGGCAAGAAGAAATTGGGCAAAGGAATGCGTGGATCGAAAGGTGGACAAGCTACTCCAACAGGAGCTTTCGGAGGAAAAAGCAAGTTCAACAAAAAAAGGCTTGACAACTCCAAGTAATCTGCTATAATTAAAGACATCAACCACTAATTGCGAAAGAAAGGAAATTATGAGTATTGCGAAAAATGCGAGAGCATCACAAGTTATGAACGAGATTCAGAATGGTAAGTATACCCCTGCGAACAAGCAAGGTAAGTTTGCCAATTATGGATCAATCCCCGAAGATAGTATCTATTATCATACAATGTTGGCAGAAAAAGCCGACAAAGAAAGAAAACAAAAGTATGCCGAGATGAAGGCACGACTTAGATTAAAAGGAATTATTGTTTAATTATGCATCCAAAAGTAGAACAACCTGTAGGCTCATATACCGAGTTTGAACAACTCGCATGGGTAAGTACTCACGCCATTCCAAAGATTGGAACTAAGCTGAATGTAAAAATTAATGGAATTGGCGAATCAATCGTCAAGAAGTATTTTGTAGAATATGGTTTTATCGGAATGCTTGTACAACCTCTCGATCCACCTGCTTGGTACATCAAGCAAAACGGAGCAGACGAACCTTGTCATGTATACCCTGCCGAAACCGAAGAACTTAGAGTAGTCAAGCAAGACGGAGAAGTAAACAAGGAGTTTTACGAGACTGCACATGATTGATACAGAACATCATTATCTTGTTATGCAGATAAGAGACTTACTTCAAAGAAAATTAGATCTTACTATTAACAATCATGGACTATGGAGAATACAAGCTTTAATACATGATGAGTTGGAAGATAAAAAAGAAATTCAAGAAAAGCAAAATAATACTTGACAAATATCATTTAATATAGTATAATATATACATAATTTGAGAAAGAAACTCAATCAAAACAAATATTCGATCTTTAACATTTTATTTTTGAGAGTGCAGTACAAAGCCTTATTGGCACATAGTGTCACATCCTTGGTAAGACAGGGTAGCATTTATCGAATCGGCTATTCGACTCTCAATTCACTTTGGAAGGGCTTATAATCCTTCCTGTGGGTGACTGAGCAAGCCTG
>CETY01076099.1_pt1 | contig 10203 bp, 8 predicted proteins | sample 361551 | NCBI WGS metagenome assembly CETY01 (sample SAMEA2623135, study PRJEB7988) | marine metagenome | biome: marine biome (ENVO:00000447); feature: deep chlorophyll maximum layer (ENVO:xxxxxxxx); material: "saline water (ENVO:00002010), including plankton (ENVO:xxxxxxxx)" | depth 45 m | reverse complement strand
AATACAACTGGTCAAGGTCAAGGTAATGTAAATGCTGATGTTGGTACATTCTCAACAGTAACGGCAACTACAAGTGTATCTGCTCCTAGTTTCATTGGTACTATTACAAATGCAGTAAGATCAGTTGTATCAGCAGGATTGACGGATAGTCCTAATATAGATGTTAATTATATTGCAGGTGTTGGTGGTACATTTACTGGTATCACTAGCTTTACCACACTTCAGATTACTGGTGGTATTGTTGCTAATAATGGAATAATTACTGCTACCACATTTGCTGGTACTGCTACGACTGCGAGTAATGCAGCATTGGCATATGGTATTGCTGGTGATCCAGATATTCAAGTAGATAAGTTAACTGTTAATGGTGTTGCACCATCTATCATTAAAGGATCTGGTGTTAGTACAATAGGACAAGATCTTGATGTTGGTACATTTATAGGTGTTGGTGGATCCACTTCTGCTATTGGTGAGGCAGCAGGATTTATTGGTACTGTTAGAGTGCATCAAGGAGATTTAATATTAGGTGGAAGTATATCTATTGGTGGTAGTCTTGTTGGTAGTTTTGATTTAGGTGGTTCGCAGGATATTAATGTATTGAATGTTGGTGCAGGATTATCTGTTACTGGTATCTCCTCATTTACTGGTGATGTAACTGGTGCTGCTAATTTCAATGTTACAGGACAAGTTACTGGTAATGAGATAGATGCTACTGATAGTATTAGTGCAGGTGGTGGTATAACTTGTGGTGGTGGATTGGTTGTTGGAACAGTAATATCTGGTTCTCCAATAACAGTTCAAAATGGTGGTGGATTAATTATTGGTAGTGGTATTACCATGAATGGTCCTATTGATGGTGCTACTTCCATTATTGCTAATGGACCTATTTCAGGTGTTACATCTATTACTGCTAATGGTGATATTACAGGTGTTAGACATCTTAATGCTTCGGGAAATATTATTTCTAGTGGAATTGTACAGGGTGCAAATTTTCAAGGATCCAATGCAAATTTAATAGGAGTTAGTACATTAGGGACGGCATCAATAACTAATCTTTCTGTTGGTGGTGACCTTAGTGTTACTGGTGTTGGTACTATTTCTACAGGTAATATTGAAATTAATGGTGCATCAGGTATTGTATCTGCATCATCATTCTATGCACCAGCTGGTGTTAGTACAATTTCTGATATTAGAGTTACTGGTGGAACTGATACTAGATTATTTGCTAAGTATATTGGTGTTAATACAGGAACTCCTGTTATTACAGAAGGATTTGAGTTATACAGTGATGTTACGGAATTATTCTTACATGGTCAAACTAAGGGTATAGGTATTGGATCAACTTCTGGTGCTAGGCAACCAGAGTCAGCATTTTATGTTGGATATGGAAGAAGTGCTGTTACAGATGCTTTATCAGATACTACATCAATATTTGAGTGTGGAAATATTGGAATTGGAACTACTGCTGTTAAAAATACTGGTAGTCGTGAAAGAGTATCAATTTACAGAGATGTGAATTTCTATCCTAATCATACTGGTACAGGTGGTACAGCTTCTAGTGGTGCTGGTACGACTTCTCATGTTAGGGTTGGATTTAATAGTGAGAATCCAGGTGGTGCTCTTGACTTAAGAAATTCTGGTGGTGCTTTATGTCTTCCTGTTATCACTACAGTTCCTAGTGGTGGTGAAACAGCAATACCTCATAGTGAAGGACCACATGTAGGAAATTTATGGTTTGATGGTGTAACAAATGTATTGAGAATTGCTCTTGCTCAAGGTGGTGGAACTGGTATAATGACTGAGGGTAAATATAGACCAGACGATTATCGTAGGATAAGAGGGTGGTATGGTCCTATTATACCTAATGAGACTATTAGAGATACAGATGCTGAAATTGTTCCAGCAGAACCACCATCAGAACCAGTAGGATGGAATACTTCCAATGTTGTTTATAACAACAGTGTTAATCAATTCCAATATAGAACTTCTGACGGTAAATGGAAAACTAAAGTTTCTACTGCCCAAACTGGAACTGAGATAATTATAGACGGTACTACTGCTATACTAAATGTAGCAGGGATAGGATCTATATCCTTAGGTACACTATCATAGGTAATAAATTATGGCAGCACCCGATTGGTCAAATACCACTCAAAAATTATTAAAAACTACTAATATACCAAATAATAGTGAAATATCATTTGGTGCTATTAGAGCAGCTATAGGTGATACTTCAAAATCTATTGGTGCATCAGAGTTACATAGAATTACGGATCTTGATGTTCCATATGATTTTAGTGCAGCACCTACAACATCTACCAGTCATCTACCATATATCTTAGATGCCACTGAGAATGCACACATACCTACTAGTGGTGCTATTTCACCTAATGATATTAAGGATGTTATTAAAGAATATAATATTGAACAGGATCCTAATAAAGAAGAGACACAGTTTGATGCAGGTACTCTTACTGGAGCAACAACACCAACTGCTAGTGTAAACTGGAATTCAAATTTAAATAAAAATATTACCAAATATCTTAAGGTTAGGGGTAGGATAGTATCTCCTAGTGTTTCTACACCTGCTGTATCCATTGCTAGTTCAGCATCATCCAACCTTAACATATATGTTAATAATTCACCTTCAGGTGATGGTATCATGGCAGCTGGTGGTGCTAAAGGAGTATCATCTGGACAACCAGGTGGTCATGCTATTAGTATTAGTAATCCATCTGCACCTGCTAGTCGTGTAGTATATGTTGAGTGTGAAGGTAATGAGTCTAAGATATGGGCAGGTGGTGGTGGTGGATATGATGGTGTTGATGGATCAGATGGAGTAGACGGTTCAGGTAATACATCTCCAGGATCTCCTGGTAGTGATGGACAACCTGGTTCACCTGGTAGTGATGGTAGCGACGGATCTCCTGGACAACCTGGATCTTCTGGTTCACCTGGTAGCAGTGGTAGCAATGGATCTAGCGGTAGTGATGGCACACCTGGATCTTCAGGGCAAAGAAGATATGTATCATATGCTTGGCAAAGGGTAGCATCACAATCATTTACACAACAAACTGTAACTAGCAGACAAGAGAGGTGTGAAAGAGCAAGACTATGGTGGAGTAGGTTTAGAAGATGTAATCAAAGAGCAACAACTTCAACACAACAAACTGTTGAGACAACAACAAGAGCTAATCAACAATATAGTATTAATAATAGAACATATTGTGCAGGAGGATCTGGAGGATCTGGTGGTAGTGCTGGTAGCGGTGGATCTGCTGGTAGCGGTGGATATGGAGGATCTGGTGGTTCAGGAGGTTCAGGAGGATCTGCAGGATCTGCTGGTGGTGGCGGTGGTGCTGGTCAAGGTGGATCTGGTGGTTCACATGGTTACAAAGGATTTAAAGGATATGCTGGATCAGGTTCAGCTGCAAGAGGTTGGAATAATCCATCAGGTGCATTGACATCTTCTGGAGGAACACCTGGAACTTCTGGTACACCTGGAACTGGTGGAACTTCAGGAACACCTGGCACACCAGGTGGTTCAGGAACACCTGGCACACCTGGCACACCTGGAACTCCAGGAACACCTGCACAATCTGGTAGTGGTGGCACACCTGGCACACCAGGTGGTTCAGGAACACCTGGAGGTTCTGCTGGTTGTAATGGAGGAAGCGATGGAACACCTGGCACACCTGGAACTCCAGGTGGTGATGGCACACCTGGATCAGGTGGTTCTGCTGGTACACCTGGAAGCGATGGCACACCTGGAACACCTGGCACACCTGGCGATGATGGAACACCTGGAACTCCTGGTGGCAGTGGTCAAAGTGGCACACCTGGCACACCTGGTCAACCTGGCGTTGCTGGTGGTGACTGGGGTAAATCAAATCCTGGTGGTGGTTCTGCTGGTCGTGCTGTGGCAGGATCTAAATATACCGTCATCCCTAATGGAGGTGACATTAGAGTAATCTATTAATTATATGTCATTCTATTCTTTATTACCTCATCCAACATTTGATGAGAATGATTTTGCTACTTGGGAAGATGGATTTACTAATGAAGAATGTGATGAAATCATTCGTCTTGGTGAGTCTCTCGATGCTAAAGACTCTACAGTTGGTAGTAATCCTAAAGAGCAAAAAAATAATAACAATATTCGTAGATCATTAAACTCATGGATAGTATTAAATAAAGATACTGAATGGGTGTATAAAAGATTAGGGAATATATCTAGATGTTTAAATGGAATGAATTGGAGATATGATATAAGTGGGTTTAGTGAAGATTTACAATATACAAGATATAATGATGATCAATCATTTTATGGGTGGCATATAGATAATGGTGTAGTAGGATCTGAACACCCTCAAAGAAAAATAAGTATTACTTTACAATTATCTGATTCAAATGAGTATGAAGGTGGTGATTTTCAAATACATGCTAGTAAATTACATAATCTACCTAGAAAGAAAGGATTGATTATAGCATTTCCTAGTTATTCTTTGCATCAAGTTACACCAGTTACTAAAGGAATTAGAAGGAGTCTAGTAGTATGGTTATGTGGTCCAGCGTTCCGATGAACAAACTGTCCACTAACCTTGAAAAAGGTTATCAAATCAAGTATAATAGGAGTATGAAAAACACACACCTAGAGCATCTTGAAGACAACATCCTCAATGCAGGTTCAGCTGGTGGATTAGAGACTGTAGAATTCTTACAAAATTTCGGTAAGATGCTTACTGGTAAGAAGAGTGAACTAAGCATCTCAACTAAGTGGGATGGTGCTCCTGCTATTATATGTGGTAGAGATCCAGTTAATCAGAGATTCTTTGTTGGTACTAAATCTGTATTCAATAAAGTTAATCCTAAAGTATGTTATGATGATACAGATATAGATCGTTATTATAAAGCAGAGTTATTAAGAAGGAAACTAAAGACTTGTTTGAAGTATCTTTCACAAACTGGTATAGTTGGAGTGTTTCAAGGAGATTTGTTATTCACTGAAGAAGATAAGAAATTTGCTAAGATAGGTGGCAAACGAGTGGTCACCTTCCAACCTAATGCTATTACATATGCAGTGCCTGTTGATTCACTTAAAGGCATTACTGTTATGGAAGCAAAGTTAGGTATAGTATTTCATACAATATATTTTGGTGAGACTCTTCAAGATATGAGGGCAGTATTTAATCCTAATTGGCAATTACATACTATTCATACTGATGAGAATATATTCATAGCTAATGCTAACTTTGCTGATGAAGCAGGTGTTAGTAAGTTTAATGTTCAACAATCTTCTAAGTTTACTGCATTAATTAATAGAGCAACTGGATCATTAAAGAGATCATCTGAGTTCTTAAATATTATACATGATTGTGGTAAGTCTAAATTCATAATAGCAGTGATATTTAAACAGTTCTTTAATCAAAGAATTAGATCTGGACTAAGTGTGTCAAATACACAGAGAATAGCATTAGATTTTGCTAAGTTTTATCAAACTAAAATGGATGATGAGATTGATAGTAAAAAAACTGAGAGAGCAAAGAAAAGATATATGCACATGAAAAATATGGGTCTAGCTTTTATTCAAAAGTATGAATCAGAAATATATTTTACGGTGGCATCTTATATCTCTATTCGTAGTGCTAAGAAAATGATAATAGATCAGTTAAACAAAGTTAAGGATATTCAAACATTTGTTGACAATATACCTTCACAACCTGAGGGTTATGTGGTATCATATAACGGTACAGCACTAAAGTTTGTTGATGATGACTTTAGAAAAGCAAACATTACAGTGGTGAAACAATGGCAACAGTAGCAACATTTAAGGACTTTATTAAAGTCAGAGAGTATATTCATCTCAAATACGATTACTATGCTAAATTAGGTAGAATGAGAGATAATTTATCACCTGAAGAAGAGTTAGAACAACAAGCATGTTGGGAACTTATTAGAGATTTGAAAACATTTCTTGATAATGTAGAGGAAAACTTTGAAGATCCTGATAGAATGGTTGATTTTTTAATGACTGATAAGATTATCCCTATTAATATTTACGATGAAGAACTTTAAAGTATTTGATGATTTTATATCACCAACATATCAAAATCTAATAGAAGGATTATTTACAGATCCTAGTACTACATGGTCATTTCAACCACACATGGATTATGGAACATCTGGTGCTCCACAATTTCTTATTCCTGTATTAGATCATATTTTTATAAATGGTCAAAATACACCACAAATAGGAAATAATTTAATATATTATACACTCTTAGGTTTGACAAGTAAAATTATAGATGAACTTGTTCCTAATCATTTTAATTGTAGAACAAGGGCAATATTACAAACTCCTTTAAACGATTCACCTAAACATTATATTCCTCATACAGATTATAGAGGTGATCATTGGAGTCTTATATATTATGTTAATGATGCAACAGGTGATACTTATTTGTTTGGTGAAGATGTAGATGATATAAAACAAGATATACCATGTAGTGATGATGATTATACAAAAATGATAAAATATGATTGGAAACCTATTGATTCAGTTTCACCTAAGAAAGGTAGATTAATAATGTTCCCTTCTAGAAAATATCATGCTGGTTCATCACCTAAATCTGATAGAAGAATGTTAATAAACTTAAATTTTGAACCTCTAAATAATCAAAAATAACATGACTAGAAAAATTGCTATTGTTGGTGCATCTGTTGAAGGTTTTATACAGTTGGCACAGTTACTTAAATATAGGAGAGATGATGGAATAGATTTATTTCCTGATGATGAATATATTTTGATACATGATCCTAATATAGTATTTGATAAACTAACAACTGGAGTAGGGCAAGCATTACATGAAGTATTGGAAAGAGAAATATATTTTACAAAATCATGGTTAGTAAAATATTGTGATGGTGTAGATAATTGTGGTTACAAATATGTTGGATGGGGTAATGATACTGAAAAGAATTTTATAGTTAATGGTTGTGGTATGTCATTTGATATACAGAAGTTTAGACAACTATTTCTTGATGATGGTGGAAAGATATTTGGTCATGGTGTAAAAATAATAGAACAAGTAATAGATTCATTTGAACCAGCTGAAGATAAATGTATTATTAATGGTGAAGAATATGATTATGTTATTGATTGTAGTGAAAAACAACCATTAAAATGGGATGATGATTACATGAATCCTAGTGTTATATTTACGAATAGTTATGTATCAATAGAAAAACCAATAGCAGGTGATTTTAGTGTTATTTTTGAATATGCTGCTAAGTATGGTCATATTATTGGTATGCCTTTCCCTAATAGTCAAAGATGGACATATTGCTATGATAATAATATAAACACAGAAGAAGAAATTAGAGAAGACTTTGCATCTATATTTCCTGATGAGGATTTAACTCAATATGAGTCACACACTCATACTTGGAAACCAAGAATATCTAATTATGTGGTTCATCCAGAATATAAAAGATATATGAGAAATGGTGTTGCTTTAATTGATATTGAACCATCACTATCAAGATCACAATTTACTGAAATTATTGGTGATCTTATATGTCCTTATATATTTGAAGAAGGTGATAGGGATAGAGAAGAAAATGGTCAAACTATATTATTAAACTATCAAGGTTTTGTACTCTCAACTTTACAGGCATTTATGTCATTTTCTTATCAATATGGATCTAGGCATGAGAGTGAATTTTGGACTAGAACTGAAACTGACTCTGCAACTTATCTTGATAGTCCAGTGTTCATACATCCTACCATATTTCCTGGAAAACCATTTAGAAATGAGATATTAAATGATAGTTTTACTGAAGAGGATTATAGAGTAATACATCATCGTCAAGAAGGAAGAGGTGGATTTGGTGGGTTACCTTATAACTGGATGAATAATTCTAATTGTTTTTATGAATTCGCTATCGGTTTGGGTGCTCCTTATGTTAAGTATATGAATACATTGGGTAATGTACAACCACCCGAAGAATATGGTACTATTGGTTATGATATAGTATGAAAACAATAGTTATTGTTGGTGGTGGTGCTGGTGGTTTACTCACTGCTGCTATGATGCAAGACTTTTGGAAAGATAGAGTTAGTATAACTTTAATTTATGATCCAAATGATAAAGTTATGGGTGTGGGTGAAGGAACTACGCCAACTTTTGTTGATATATTACGAGATAATTTAAATAAAGATATATTAGAATCAATTAAGGATTTAGGTGCAACTATTAAATTAGGAGTATTATTTAAGAATTGGATTCCTGATAAAGAATACTTTCATGGATTTACTGAAATAGTTAATAATGAGGATTGGGCAGATGATAATTATAGTGCTATTCATTCATTATTAAATGATTCTTATGATGGTGGAACAAATCATAGTAATATTAGTGGATCAATTCCTGTTGATCTTGAAGATCATCACACTGCCCTGCATATTTTAACAGACAAATTAATAGATTTTCTTTTAGATTATTTGAAAGATAAAATAACAATTGTGCATGATAAGATATCAAGAGTAACATCTGATGGTGAGAACATTCAAAGTGTAACAGGTAAGAATACTGGTAATTATCATGCAAATCTATTTGTTGATGCTAGTGGGTTCAAATCTATATTATTAAATGAACTAAATCCAGAGTGGGTAGATTTATCACAACATTTACCTATTGATCGTGCAATACCACAAAAAGTTGATAATAATACAAATACTATTCCAACATATACTTTAGCTGAAGCAACTAAAGATGGTTGGATATGGCAAATACCAACACAAACACAATTTGGTACTGGTTATTTGTATTCATCTAAGTTTACTACTGATGATGAAGCAAGGGCAAATTATAATGATTGGTTATTAAATAATCATGGTGTAGAATTAGATACAAATAGAGTTATTAAATGGAATACTGGATATTATAAACAAGCATGGATAGGTAATTGTTTTGCTGTTGGTATCTCAGCAGGTTTCTTTGAACCACTTGAAGCATTAACATATCAATATCTATTTAATATGATTGAGACTTTCTTGTCTATGAACTCAACTCTTAAAATGTTAGAATATAATAGAGATGTAGTTAATGACAATCATAATAAATTCTTCACTCAAACATGTGATTTCTTAAATCTACATTATTGTACAAATAGGACAGATTCACCTTTTTGGCAACATATAACAGCAAATAAAACTAAATGGGTTAAAAATATTGAAGATAAATGTAAAGAAGAGTTTATAGATGTTTTTAGAGTTGATGGATCATTAGATCATTGGAACCATGATAGTATGATACAAATTATGAATGGTTTAAATATGTTTAATAAAGATGGAATTATAGATTATGTTAATTCAAGGAGTGATAGTAAATCTTTATACAAAAATGCTAAAAAACATCACGAAACAATAACATCTATGAAAAATAGTATTGATACTATAAATCATAAACAGTTCATTGATAGTCTAAATTTACCATACATTTAAATGGAAATATTTGAGAAGTTTGTTGCACATATTGAAGAGTATCCTGATGCAAAGGATATAAATCCTGTCTTGCATGATGTTATTATGAATAGATCTCGTAAAGATGATATAGGTGCAGAGATGAAACAATCTGTAGTGAGATATGATGCACTAGGACCAAATTGTATGAACGCACCTGAGTTTAAATATATTACAGATTTTGCTCATAATATTGTTAATGGATGGTATGATGATGATGTAATTAATACTCAAGGTAAATTGGAATTAGAATCTTCATGGGGTCAATATTATTATGTTGATGATTACCATGAAATACATGATCATTACCCTAATCAATGGGCATTTGTATATTATGTCAATACACCTGAAGGATCATCACCTCTTGTATTTGTAGATTCTGGTAAAGAATTCTATGGTAAAGCAGGACAAATAATAATATTTCCTGGATTAATTAAACATTTTGTTCCACCTAATAAATGTGAAGGTAGAAGTGTTATTGCAGGTAATTTCATATATAAATTTGACGAGGTGACAGCTGATAAAGTGTACACCATGCCATATATCTGATATAATAGTATAGTACAATGAAGATACCTAAACGAACCGATATGACTGCTGCTATCACTGCTGGTAAAAATGCTAAGAGAAAAGGGCATGAGTTTGAACATCATATTGCTGCAACATTTACTAAATTATTT
>CETY01044247.1_pt1 | contig 10277 bp, 9 predicted proteins | sample 361551 | NCBI WGS metagenome assembly CETY01 (sample SAMEA2623135, study PRJEB7988) | marine metagenome | biome: marine biome (ENVO:00000447); feature: deep chlorophyll maximum layer (ENVO:xxxxxxxx); material: "saline water (ENVO:00002010), including plankton (ENVO:xxxxxxxx)" | depth 45 m | reverse complement strand
TTTCAGAAATAATATTGATCAATCCGCTTCATAAGAAGCTCTTAATTATTTGCATGTTAATAGTTTTAGCGGGATGTCAAAGCAAAGAGCTAAGCCCCTTTGAAAAAGCAAAAAATCCATATGCACAGCTTGGAGTGGAGGGTTATATGGGAGCAGCAATGACATCATGCTTGGGCATGGCTCCTCCCGGCCCGCCAATTATAAGAAGGAAGGATGGTAATTCAGTGGTCAGTAGTGATCGTTCACCAGAACAAGATAGCTATTTTCATTGTATTGATAGAGAAGTATTAAATGTCGAGCAAAAGCAAGCTGATAGCGATCTAGATTAGCAAGTTACGGAATAGTCTATTTTAAAGCTTTTTTAATCACGTCTAGTAAATCATCTGTATTCTCAAGGCCTGCAGATATTCTAATAAGATTCTTCGAAATACCTATTTCTTTTTTTTGATCAGCAGTAAGTTCTCCATGAGTCATGGTGTAGGGATGGCTAATTAAGCTTTCAAATCCTCCAAGAGATGCAGCAAGGGGAAGAATCTTAACGGCTTTAATAAATTTCTTTACCTTTGAAAAATCTTTATTAAGTTCAAAGCTCAGCATTCCACCAAACCCACTTTGTTGTTTCTTTGCTATTGCATGTGACGGATGATCAGGAAGGCCAGGATAATAGATATTTCCAACGAGGGGATGATTTGATAAAAGCTCAACAATGGCAACTGCATTTTTTTCATGCTCTTTCATTCTAATATTCAAAGTTCTAAGGCCTCTAAGGGTTAAATAACTGTCAAATGGAGAGCCAGTAATGCCAAGAGTATTCGCCCAAAATTTTAACTTTGACAGAATCTCATGATTGTTTGTGATGACTGCTCCGCCAATAACATCAGAATGACCATTGATGTATTTGGTTGTTGAATGCATGACTATATCTGCACCAAGTTTCAGAGGATTCTGAAGAGATGGAGATAAAAAAGTATTATCTACAGCGACCAAGGAATTGCATATTTTTGCTTGTTCTGAAATCCGTTGAATATCTACTGCCTGTAATAATGGGTTAGATGGAGTTTCTATCCAAATTAGATCAGGATTAATTTCACTAATGATTTCTTTACAAAAAGACTTTTGGCTTTGATTGATAAAATAAACCTCTAGAACTCCTTTGTGAGCAAGAGATGAAAAAAGCCTAAATGTTCCTCCATAACAATCATGGGGAACAATAACCCTGCTCTTATTTTCTAAAATATTAGCCACCAAAGTAATGGCTGCCATTCCTGAGCTTAATATTTCGCCACCTAGACCGCTTTCAAGTTCTGCTAAGGCATTGATCAAATGATCTCTAGTTGGATTACTTTGTCTGGTATATTCATATTCCTGCGCTTCACCGACTTCGCCATATTTAAAGTTTGATGTGAGATACAGGGGAGGAATGATAGCTCCATGCTGTTTGTCACTTCCAACACCCGCCTTAGCCGCAATTGTTTCTTTTTTAAATTTTTTACTCATGCATTTATTGAAGCATTATTCATCAAACCTTAAAAGTGATTTATGTTAAGGTTTTTAAATGCCTCTAGTTAAACCAATAGATATTTCTGATAAAGAAGTAAATGATCTTGTTAATTTTTTTAATGAAACATTGGGTTTTTGCCCCAATTCAGTTCTTACAATGCAAAGAAGGCCGAGTATTGCTAAAGCATTTATCGAACTCAACATGGCTGTTATGGAAAACCACGGTCAGCTCACATCAGAATTTAAACGATTAATTGCTTTTGTTAGCAGTAATACTGCTGGATGTAGGTATTGCCAGGCTCATACTATTAGAGCTGCTGAGCGTTATGGTTCAACGCTGCAAAGGCTTGAAAACGTTTGGAATTTTGACACCCAAGATTGTTTCAATGATGCTGAAAAAGCAGCTCTAAGGTTTGCTCAAGAGGCCAGTATGGTTCCAGTAAATATAGCTGAGAATACTGAACAACAATTGCATTTTCACTGGTCCGATAATGATATAGTTGAAATTATGGGCGTCATAGCTTTGTTCGGCTATTTAAACAGATGGAATGATGTCATGGCTACAACATTGGAAGATGATGCAAATACTTCAGGCGAAGACTTGCTTAAAGGCATATCCTGGGTTCCAGGCAAACATGCCTAGGAACCTTTGCCTTTTTTCCACCGAGTCTTCGCTTTAGACCCTTTCTTTCTATTTTGACTTGGTTTGTTTTTTGATCCAGTATCAGTTTTTTTAAAATCACTTTTACCTTTCTTTGCAGCTTGTCTTTTTTTAAATCCAGATTTGTTGCTTCTAAAGTTTTTTGGTCGTGAGCTGCTTTCTGCATTCTCGGTTGGCTTAAATCCTTCTTCAGTTTTTTGAGGAATTTTGCTATTTGTTAATTCTTCAATCCCTCTGAGAAATTTGTGCTCATCGATGCTTAAAAAAGATATTGCTGTTCCTTCTTTTCCCGCTCTACCGGTTCTTCCAATTCTGTGTATATAGTCATTTGGATAAGTAGGCATATCAAAATTGACCACATAGGGAAGATTACTGATATCAATTCCCCTCGCTGCCACATCAGTTGCAACTAAAACTCTGACATCTTTTTCTTTAAACTCTCTAAGCGCACGCGTTCTTGCTCCTTGAGTTTTATCGCCATGAATAGTGGCTGTTTGTATATCTGCAGCATTTAGTTGTTTAGCAATTTTTTCAGAACCATGCTTTGTTCTTGAAAAAACAAGTGCTTGCTGCCATTGCTCAGAATGAATTAGATGACTTAATAACTTAGCCTTCTGATTTTTATCCACTCTGTATACGAGTTGTTTAATAGCACTGACAGTGCTATTAGGTGAGTCTGCTGCAATTTCTATGAGATCTGTACCTAACGATTGAGCAAGTTTTTTGATTTCTGGTGAAAATGTAGCTGAAAAGAGAAGGTTCTGTCTATCTGGTGGAGTTAAGGCAATAATTTTTTTAATATCATGAATAAATCCCATATCAAGCATGTGATCAGCCTCATCTAGAACCAAGATTTGTACCTGATTTAACTTAACTGATTTTTGATTATGTAAATCTAGCAATCTTCCAGGAGTTGCAACTAAAATATCTAACCCTTTTTTGAGTTTAGATTTTTGTGGAAAAATCTTAGCGCCACCAAATATTGCAGCTGAAGTAATTGAAGTAAACTTCCCATATGTATAAACATTTTCTCTCACTTGAGCAGCTAACTCTCTGGTTGGAGTTAAAACTAATGCATGGACATGTTTTCTGTAAGGCTTTGCTTGATTTTGTAGTAGCTCAATCATTGGTAAAACAAAACTGCCGGTTTTACCGGTACCAGTCTGGGCAGCAGCCATTATATTTTTACCCGACAAGACAATAGGTATTGCTTGTTTTTGAATTTCTGAGGGTTCAGAATGTTTTAGATCTTCGAGAGATCGCAAAATAGGATCGGATAATCCGAGTTCTTTGAATGACATTTTTATTTCTTTAAGTCTGTCTGATATCTATCAGATGACTGCAGGGTATAGACTTACTGAGCCAGGGTCAATGCGGCTTTAAATTTATATTTAACATTAGTTATTAAGCGGGGTATTTCTTTTTTTATATTCTCGTATAATCCCCCTCAATTGTTACTCATCATGAATAAAGAAAAGCTCAGAAATATCGCAATCATTGCCCACGTTGATCACGGCAAAACAACCTTGGTTGATAAGTTGTTGCAGCAATCAGGGACTTTAGATCGAAAAAGCATGACAACTGAGAGGATAATGGATTCCAATGACCAAGAAAGAGAGCGGGGGATCACAATTCTTGCAAAGAATACTGCTATAAACTGGAAAGATCATAGAATTAACATTGTTGATACACCTGGCCATGCTGATTTTGGTGGGGAGGTTGAAAGAGTCCTTTCTATGGTTGATTCAGTCTTATTGTTAGTTGATGCTGTGGATGGGCCCATGCCCCAAACTAGATTTGTTACACAAAAAGCTTTTGAAAAAGGCTTGCACCCAATTTTGGTAATCAATAAGGTGGACAGACCAGAAGCAAGACCTCACTGGGTTCTCGATCAAGTGTTTGAATTATTTGATAACCTTGGTGCAACTGATGAGCAGTTAGATTTTACTGTTATTTATTCTTCAGCTATAAATGGATTGGCAGGGCATGAGCCTGATGAATTAGCTGATGATATGACCCCATTGCTAGATATGATAGTCGATAAAGTTGCAGCGCCAGCAGTCGATCAACACTCACCCTTTAGAATGCAAATCTCAGCATTGGATAGCAATAGTTATGTTGGGGTAATTGGAATAGGAAGAATCACTGGCGGAAGCGTTAAGCCAAATGATCGCGTAACTGTGGTAAATAAAGATGGGGTTGAACGAAAAGGTAAAATCCTTCAAGTTCTTGGCCATCATGGACTTGAGCGTGTTGAAACAGATGAAGCAAAAGCTGGTGATATCGTTTGTATTACTGGAATAGAGGCATTGAATATTTCCGATACATTATGTGACCCTGAGAACGTGAATCCACTTCCGCCTCTATCAGTTGATGAGCCGACTGTCAGCATGGTTTTTCAGGTAAATGACTCACCATTTTGTGGTAAAGAGGGTAAATATGTCACCTCAAGAAATATCAAAGATCGACTAGAGCAAGAGTTAATTCACAATGTTGCCTTGAGAGTAGAGGAAGGCGAAAGCCCAGATCAATTTAAGGTTTCCGGTAGAGGTGAATTACACCTTTCAGTTTTAATTGAGACCATGCGAAGAGAAAATTATGAATTAGCTGTTTCCAAACCTCAGGTAATACAAAAAGAGATTGGAGAGGAGATCCATGAGCCATATGAGGTTGTTGTGATTGATATTCAAGAGGAACATCAAGGTGCAATTATGGAAGAAATGGGTAATAGAAAAGCAGATTTACAGTCTTTGGTCATTACAGAAAATGGTCGAATGAGACTTGAATTTATGGCTCCATCTAGAGGTCTCATAGGATTCAGATCACAATTTCTTACTTTAACAAGTGGTAGTGGAATTTTAACCAGTGTTTTTGATCACTATGGCCTTGCTAAGAAGGGAGAAATTGCTTCTCGTCAAAATGGAGTAATGGTCTCAATGATTACAGGCAAAACTTTAGCTTACGCATTATTTAATCTGCAAAATAGAGGCCGCATGTTTGTCGGTCATGGACTTGAAATTTATAAGGGTCAAATTGTAGGACTGCATTCCAGAGATAATGATCTGCCAGTCAACCCAACAAAGGCTAAACAACTTACAAATATTAGAGCTGCTGGAACAGATGAAAATCTTATTTTAACGCCACATATTCAACATACGTTAGAACAAGCTCTTGAGTTTATTGAGGATGATGAATTGGTTGAGGTAACTCCAGAAAGCATAAGATTAAGAAAAAAAATAATTAGATAAAATAGGTTAAATATTAAAAGTTGTCTCTTTTGATCAATAACGCTTAATATTAGATATCCATAATTTATTTTATAAAAAGGATACAGTAATTGCTTAATTTTACATTCGCATTTCTTGTTTTGGCTTCTTTGTATATAGGTAACGCAGCTTTATCAATATTTATGGGGATCCTTTTTGCATATTTTCTTAAACCTCCATCAACATACATCACTCATCGAATGGGTACGATCCCTTTACAGATTGGTATTGTGCTTTTGGGTGCAACTATAGGTCTCCCTTATGCGTTAAATGTAAGCTCTGAATATTTACCTTGGATTTCAATGTTTGTGATTGTCTCCTTTTTTTCAGGTCTTCTTCTCGGTAAAATTCTTGGAGTGCATCATCGAATTGCCTTCTTGCTGTCCTCGGGCGCAGCTATCTGTGGTGGAACTGCTATGGCAGCAATGGCACCAATTATAAAAGCCAAACCTCAGGAACTACTGGTAGCAATGACTATTGTCTTTTTACTAAACGCCCTCGCAATTATTTTATTTCCTATGATTGGAAGTTATCTTGAAATGAATAATTTTGAGTTTGGTGCATGGTCAGCTTTAGCTATTCATGATACAGGCTCAGTCATTGGCTCAGCTCTAATTTTCAGCAATGAATCCGCTCAAGTTGCAGCTACATTAAAATTAGGCAGAACAATATGGCTTGTCCCATTAATACTTATTGCCAATTGGATTTTTAATAAGCAGGCTCAAGTAACCAAATTTCCACGCTTTATAATATTTTTTATTCTTGCCATTATTACTAACACCTTATTTAATTTTGATGAGCAAACAATAAATATTCTCCAAATAACTAGTCAAGGATTTTTACTACTAGGCCTGTTTTGTATTGGAAGCCAATTTGACTCTATCGAGCTTAAATCTTTGAGCTGGAAACCCTTTCTACTTGCAATAATGTTATGGTCTGCTGTCATCCCATCTGCATATTTTTTAGTTAAGTATTTTTAATTTTATTTAAGTTAAGATAATCTTAACGGGCCCATTCAAGCGAGGGAATAATGAAAAATTTTGAAAATAAAGTTGCTGTTATAACTGGAGCTGGCAGCGGTATTGGTCGAGGAATAGCTGAAGTGGCTGCTAGTCATAAAATGCGACTGGTATTGGCGGATGTTGATGAAACTGGATTGAATAAAACTCTTGAGCAAGTTAAAAGTAAAGGTGTAGAAGCCATTGCAAGAGTGACTGATGTAAGCAATCTCAATGAAGTTGAGAATCTTGCAAGCCAAACATTTGAAACTTTCCAAAATTGCCATCTGTTATTTAATAATGCTGGAGTGCTTGGTCCTGCTCCAATAAGCCAAGTAACACGTGATATGTATGACTGGCTTATTAATATTAATTTAGGTGGTTGTTTTAATGGAGTGCATGCTTTTTTACCAAAAATGCAAGCTACCAAAGAGGAAGGCCATATCATTGCAACTTGCTCTACCTCAGGCTTTATAGCTTATCCAATGTTAGGGCTTTATTCAGCTTCAAAATTTGGTATCAGAGGTCTCATGACCTCTTTAAGAGCTGAATTAAGTGGATCAAATATTGATGCAAGTATTGTTTGCCCAGGGGAGGTAACAACCAACATTGTAAATAGCACATTCACAAACACTCCAAATAAAAATGTGGAGCAGAGATCGGAAGATTCGGGGACAGATCCCAAGGCTATGCTTGAGGTTGCTGCTGAGGATGCGCAAAATACTTTTCCCATATCTCCACTTGAAGCTGCGCAAGCTATTTTTGCTGGAATTGAAAATAAAGATTTCTATATATTTACTCATAAGGGTTACAAGCGTCAATTAGAAGAGATTTCAAATGAATATCTCCAAGCTTTCGAACAATCAATGTTCCAGTAGGAGGTACTTATGCTTAATAAAATCTTGATTGGAATCTTTATAGCTATTTTTTTTGCTGCGGTGATATATATACCTAAAGCAATCAGAGTGTATAACGTTGTTCACTTGTTTGACGAAGATAAGATCGTCAACAATTTTACAAACATGAACAAGATTTTTCCTAGCACACCGATAAAGTCATCTAGTAAATCGCATATCTTTCCAACAAAGGCTTTTGAACTTCCTTCATCATATTTAATGGATGGCGAAGAACGAGATCTTATTGACGCTTTAGACTATTTTAAAACCGATGGGTTAATCATTTTGCATGATGGAGCCTTGCTTTATGAAAACTATTGGCAGGGTAATTCAAAAGACCAAAAGCATATTTCTTGGTCCGTTGCTAAGTCATTTCTTTCAGCATTAATTGGAATTGCTTATCATGATGGCCTCATTGAGGATCTAAATGATCCTATTACGAAGTACCTTAAGGATTTTAATGATACGGGGTACGCAGATATACCCATAAAAGATATTCTACAAATGTCGTCAGGAATTATTTTTAATGAAGATTACGCAGACTATAACTCAGATATAAACAAATTCGCCCGCGCTCTTGCTCAAGGAACTTCCATGAGAGATTTTGCTAAAAATTTAAAAAATGGCAAACAACCAGGCACATTTAATCATTATGTGAGTATTGATACTCAAATGTTAGCAATGTTGCTAGAGGAGGTTACTGGCGAGCCTGTTGCAAAGAATCTTGAAGCTAAAATCTGGACCAAAATAGGGATGGAGCATGATGCTTACTATATGGTGGATGATACAGGAGCGGCATGGGCTCTTGGTGGATTAAATGCAACTTTGCGTGACTATGCTAAATTTGGTCAACTATACCTTAATAATGGCAAATGGGATAATCAACAGATTGTTCCAGAAGATTGGGTTCATGCATCCCATAAGCCAGATGGGCCTCATCTTCAGCCTGGTGAAAATGAATTGTCCTCAAGTTCTTGGGGCTATGGCTATCAATGGTGGGTTCCTGGCTTTCCTTCTTCTGACTATTTAGCTGCAGGAATATATAATCAGTACATATACATAGACCCAATGACTAACGTTGTGATTGCCAAAACTTCGTCAAATTATAAATTTAATCAAGAACGACAATACTCCAAAGATGCTCATGTAGCTATGTTTCGAGCAATTGCCAAGAGGGCTGCTGAAACATTTGAATGATGAGCAAAAACCTTTTCTTTTCTTTATTGATCATTTTTTCATTTGATCTAAATGCTTGGTGGGAGAAAGCACATAAAATGGTGTGTGATGAAGCATATAAATTATTAACAGTTTCAGCAAAAGAATATATAGATCCACTAATTGAGGAGCATGAATCATTTGGTATTGCATGCCTCTGGGCTGATTGGATTAAAAATGATGATAGGAAAGATACAAGAATCTGGCACTACATAAATTTACCTGACTCAGAGCAAAATATTTACAAGACCAAATGTCCAGAAAATGGATGTCTTATTGCTGCTTTCCATAAGCAAGTTAATATTTTTAATGATAACTCCCTAACTATTCGTGAAAGAGCCGAAGCTCTTTGGTTTATAGGGCATTTTGTTGGAGACGTTCATCAACCTATGCATGTAGGTTACCCAGAGGACAGAGGAGGGAATGATCATAAGTTAGAGTTTGAAGATGGGACTCTAACTAATATGCATAGTGTTTGGGATGGACAAATTATCGAGCATATGGACTCTTTGCTTGGCAAAGAGTATCTTTTAATAGGTGTTACTAAAAAAATAGATAAATTTTTGGATAATCATCATTCTGCCGAAATTGAGGCTTGGGCACAAGAAAGCCGAGACATTGCTATGCAAAAATCAGTTGGTTATCGAAATAATGAGTTGAAAGTTGTTTCAACTAAATATATGGAAAGTCATTTTGAGATGGTACAAGAGAGAATTGCTTTAGGCGCAATTAGACTCAGTCAAACTTTAAATAGAATATCTATGGGGAGCAATTGATCATTGGACTTTCATCGTTTTTTAAAATACTTAACTCCATCAAAAAAAACAAAACTAGTCTTATCACTTGATGGAGGCGGGGTTAGAGCGATTGCAGCAGTTGTCTTTCTTAAGCAACTTGAGATTGCTTCAGGAAAGAAAATTTTTGATATTTTTGATTTTTTTATTGGCACTAGCGCTGGTGGAATAAATGTTTTGAATATTGCTGGGCTTGAAGCCAATTGTTTTGCATTAGAAGATTTTTGGTCAAAAGAAAACCTAGCTAAAACTATGTCTAAATCATTTTGGGACAATGCTTCTTTTTTGCAAACAAAACCAAAATATGACGGTAAGGGCAAGAGAGAATTATTATTGGAATATTTTCAAGATCTATCCCTTGGAGAGGCGAAAAAGCCTGTTGCAGTTTTAGGCTATGATGTTGAAAACAGAAAACCCCGTTTATTAAGCTCTTATGACTCCCCTGGAATCAAGATGTTAAGTGCAGCAAGTGCAACCAGCGCTGCACCTATTTATTACTCCACTCAAGAAATTGATGATGGAACATGGTTGATTGATGGAGGAATTGTTGCTAATAACCCTTCCTTGCTCGGATATGCAGAGGCTAAGAAAATTTTTCCAGGATGCGATGTGAAAGTTCTGAGCATTGGAACTGGTATCAATAGAAGAAAAATTAATGGACAGAACTCTGCGAAGTGGGGAGCTTTGAATTGGTTTAGGCATGATATTTTAGGCATTATGCTTGAATCAAGCATGTTTGACGAAATAGCAAGTGATTTAATGGGTAAAAGTTATTTAAGAGTTAATTCATCTACAGGCTTAGTGAACCGAAGAATGGATGACACTTCAGATGTAAACTTGGAGCGTATTCATTTAATGGGTATGGAGTGGTGGTCTGAGTTTGGGCAAGAGACAACTGAGTTTTTAAATGTTTAATATATTAAGTTTTCTCTAGAAAAATACTGTAC
>CETY01179552.1_pt1 | contig 10278 bp, 7 predicted proteins | sample 361551 | NCBI WGS metagenome assembly CETY01 (sample SAMEA2623135, study PRJEB7988) | marine metagenome | biome: marine biome (ENVO:00000447); feature: deep chlorophyll maximum layer (ENVO:xxxxxxxx); material: "saline water (ENVO:00002010), including plankton (ENVO:xxxxxxxx)" | depth 45 m | reverse complement strand
AAGCTTGATGATATTTCTTTGATTATTTCAAATGATGCACTTACTGCGTATGAGGCACTTACTGCATAAGAACCACTTTTAGCATATGAGGCAGAGTCTGCGAAACTTGAGGATACTTCTTTTACAATTTCAAAAGATGAACTTATTGCGTATGAAGCAGAAGTAGCATATGAAGCTGTGCCATGGAAATCAGAAGCAGATATAAACCCACTTGAACTAATATTTCCAGATGAGGTTACATTTCCTCTTATTATAAAATCGTTTGCGGATGATGCAGTTAAAGCTGTTATTGCGCTATTTACATTTCCTGTTAAGAATGAAGCAGTTATTGCTTGCGAGCTTGTTATAGCGTAAGATGAACTCACAGCATTTGAAGAACTTAAAGCGTAAGATGAACTTACAGCGTATGAAGCACTTGTAGCATCATTTGAGTATGATGAACTTAAAGCATAGGATGCACTTGTGGCATCATTTGCATAAGATGAACTTAATGCATATGAACTAGAAATTGCATCTAGAGCATAGGATGATGTAAGAGCATAACTTGATGATATAGAATATGAGGAAGTTTCAGCATATGAAGCACTTAAAGCATAAGAACTAGAAATAGCATCAGGAGCATGTGAAGCAGTAAATGCAAATGAAGAGGTTGTTGCGTATGAAGCAGTACCATGAAAATCAGAAGCGGATATATGACCACTAGCACTAATGTTTGTTACATTATTAATATTACCTTCAATATCTACATTCCCATCAACATCAAGATCTTTAGTTACATTTAAATTTTCACCTATGTTTACATCTGCATTATTTAATGTTGTATTACTATTTGTAAATGTGATTTTTTGGAGAGCATTTTGTCTTATATCAAGTTGACCTCCTTGAGCTTTAATATTTTCACCAGCAGAATTAGGAGAAAATTCAATTTTCCCATCAATACCCATATCTCCTCTTACTATAAAATTATCTGCAGAAGAGGCAGTATCAGCATTACTTGAAGATATTTCTTTAATAATTTCAACTGATGCGGAATAAGCATAAGATGATGTTTCAGCATATGAAGCCGTTAAATCATTTGTAATTCCTGGTGTTCCTATAATTGACCCAGTTACTGATAAAGATCCTGATATTATAATGTCGTAATCATCTGCTCCCGTAAAAGCGTCTACAGATTGTGATACTTGGAATGGTAGAACGGGTTGATTTAATTCGATGCCTGTTTTGGAGAGTTTCTTAGCCATTTAATTTTTGTTATAAATATGTTAATAATTAATAAAATTAATTTTTTACTAACATTCAGTAACCCCTTTTACTTTACCTGTGCTTTGTAGATTAGCTACATCACCATCATCCATTCTATAAAACCCGAGAGATAGAAAAGTATTAGAACAACTAGCACCGTTAAGTCCCCTATAACTAGCATATACAAAATCATTTGCTACTGGGTTGGTATTTATTCCATTGTGATATACTAAAGCTGCTCCTTTACCATTAAAGGCAGGTCTAGATATATTACAAGTATCTTCAGCATCCTCTCCTGTCGCTGTGCTTATTATAAAAGGTTTTAAATATGTTGAACCATGAAATGATGACATTGATTGATTAGTAGAATTTTCACAAAGAAAATCTCCTACTAAATCACTCAATGAAATATTTGTGGGATTTGATGTTGGATATTTTTTAAAATCATCATGTAAATCTTTTAATGATAGAGGTCCTGTTGATGGTACGGATGAGGGCATTATTTAGATTTTTTTAGTTCTTCTATTTCAGCTTTAAGCTCTTTAATAGATTCGATTAATAAAGGTACTATTTTTTCATATTTTACTGCTTTATAACCATTATCCCTTGTAGTAACTACTTCAGGAAGTACTTTTTCTATTTCTTGTGCTATTACCCCCACATCATGCCCTTCAAATGAATGAACTTCATCTCTCATTTTTTGGTCTGTTGCCTTCCAATCAAATTCTACACCTCTTATTTGAGATACTTTATCTAAAGCATTTGGGATAGGTTTAATATATTTTTTTAATTTTTCATCTGATGTTGAAAATGCTACTATATCATTTGAAGCATCTATTCTACCAACTGTGGAACTTGGTGAAATAGTTCCTACTGCTAAGGATTCATTTAATTTTACATCTCCATCAGCATCAATAGTCATTCTAAGAGTACTTAAACTTCCTTCATAAATTCTAAAAGTAGAAGCATTATTATTTAAATTAATATCATAATTCGCATTACATTCATTAAGGATATCTTTACTAGATTCAATTTTTAAAACTCCGTTAGAAACATTACCTTTAATTGTAAATTGAGTTGCACTACCTAATAATAATTCGTCATTAGTTTTATCATATTTAAGACCTGAATTTCCTGCTAATACTCCTGCATCGTTAAACTGGATTTGTTGATTAGCTCCAGCAACTGATCCACCCCCACCACTGTTATATGAACCTGTTATATAAACTCTACCATCAATTCCCATGGTCATTACATTTGTTCCTGTTGATACAGATCCTTGAGAATAAATTGTGGGCATTGTAACATGGGGTGAAGCTAGTGATACTTCTTGATTTGTTACAGAAGTTTCTCCAATTTCTATAGATGACCATTCTTTTGACCCACCAACTCCAATTTTTAATATATTATCTTTTTCACCCATAGATTGGGTACCATTAATACAATATCCAAAATTTGGACCTTCATCAGCCTCAAATTTAGATGAAGAAGTTGTTCCATTTACTTTTAATACTGGGTTTGGGTCAGTATCAATTACAACAGTACTGTTTACATTATTAGTACCAAAATTAATAGTACCAGCAGACGCAGCAGTTGTTCCTGCAGTTGTTAAGAAAAATAAGTTTTTATCAGCAGCTTGATTAATCATATTGAATTGACTATCTGCTACAGTAAATTCAAATTGACCTCCTGCTTGAGCATGAAAAGCATTACTAGCTGTAATATCTGTTGCTATTATATCTCCACTTGTGCTTAATGCTATATTTGCACTTGATGTTATTGGGTTGCTTGTTATAGACCCATTATCAGTTACTGTTTGTAAAGTTCCTACACTTCCTCCTCCACCTATGGCATTTGAAGCTGTATAGAAAAATTGACCTGTTGACGTATCATAAAGAGCTACATTACTAACAGAACTATTTTCTGAAGCTGAGGCAAATAAGTGACCACTTGCACTTATATTAGTATTAAAAGTAGTTTTATCTCCATTACCATCAATTACAATTCTATTTGTTTCATCAGTTTGAAAAATTAAATCTCTTATACTTGAATTGTGTCCTATGTAAGATGCATCACTATTCATATGGATGTAAGTTCCATACCCATTTCCAGCTACTTCAAATTGAGCATTTATAGGATTTTGGGGGGCACCCGCAATATCTGTTTTATTTTTTACTACTAATCTTCCAAAACTACCTGTTCCACTTGAGGTTATATTTCCTGAGGCTGTTATGTTACCCTTCCCGTTTCCTGATATGAGGTTCATATCTCCAAATACTGTATGTTTTTGACTATTATTAGTACCATATTGGAAATCAACCCAATTTACAGAATTTCCTAAAAAGAGGGAAGTACCTTTTGCTGTTAGTGCGGGGGTTTCATCAATTTGATAACTGTATTTTCCTGTAGAATTAAAAGCACTAGCAGTTATAGAATTTAGTGTTGCATTACCTGCAGTTGTTACTTCATCTAACGTTGGTGTGTTAGTATTTCCTCCTACTGCACTTGAGGCAGTGTACATAAATTCTCCTGATTCTGTATTATATACTGCTAATTGTATTCCTGGACCGAATGGATCTGTGTTTTGGGAAGCCGAAGCGAATAAGTGACCACTTGCAGTTATATCACTTGAAGCTGTTATGTTACCCTTAAATGTATGAGATAATGTAGAAGTGTTACCATAAATGAAATTTTCCCAGTGATTAGCTAGTCCAAATATTAATGTGCCTACAGGAGTACCTGGGCTATATCCATTTGATGAAAGTACAACATTATTGTCTAGCTGAAAATTCATTGCCTCAACTCCCCAACTTGCACTTATACCTCCTTTAGCTGTAGAAGTAAGACTACCTGCTGTTATATCATTAGTAGTAGTATTACCTGCAGTTGTTACTTCATCTAAGTTTGGTGTAATCCCAGAACCATGAAATGAACCAGAAAATGAGCCTGAGAATGAGCCAGTATATTGAGAAGTATTTTCTCCATCTATTATTCCTATCTTTAATACCATTTCGTATAAATATTATTTTTATTCAACATCTGCATCTTCTATTATCATTCCCCCTAATATATTTGTTAATTTAAATCCACTTCCAGAGGCAGCTAATAATGCATTACTACCTGTTTGGTTGCAATTTACTCCTCCAGAAAATATATATACATCTCTATCTTGATCAGGGTATATTGCAGGGGTGGGTTGTGCATTATCAACTGTTGTGAATGTAGCTCCATCTAATATTAATTTACCACCATTATAAGTTATGATATTAGCAGGAAGTGCTGATGTAAAATTAGCTCCATCTAAATTTATTGTTCCTTGTATTTTAACAGTTCCTCCTGTTTGGTATATTACCCTTCTATTTTTAGCTGCACCACCATAATTAGTTGAATTCACATAAGCATCATATTTACCTTTCCATATAAAAGTCCCACCAGATACTTCTATATTTTGTAAAGGATATCTAGTGTAAAAACAACCATCTCCTATAAATGTTCCTCCCGTTATTTGAATTAGATTTGAATAATTTTGATATCCTAAAATATTTACAAGTGCTTTTCCTGATGATTGTTTTATATAATCACCAGTTGAATTAGGGCTAATAACCCAATTAATATTAATAACACCATCACCATCCATATCAACTTTAGATACATGGGATCCATTGTATACAGCAAGTGCACCTAATCCTTCTACACCTAAATGTATACATCTTCCTTGATGATTACATACCCCATTAAAGGCATTTCCTCCTCCATTTAGTCCAAATTGTATTCCAGTAGCTTCACCTAAAATATCAATATCTCCGTTTGATGTAAATCTATATGCTAGATCTGAATTATCTCCTCCTACGCCAATGGCTTCATCTACTATAAAAGTTGAACGCTGACCTGCATACCATAACACCGCAAAGCTGTTAGTTGATTTTAATAATTTAGCTTTTACATTTGCTGCTCTATAACCATTACCTGTACTTATACATGCATTTTTAGTAATTATAGAATCACAAGTAAGATTTAAGATTCCATTTGTTGAATTAGCTCCATGGGTAAATCCTACTGAATTTGAACCTGACATGTTTCTAAATTCCCAATTAGCTGTAAAATCGGTATTAGTAAAATGATCAACAATCTTAGCATTTGCTCCTCCTACAGTTGAATCACTTATAATATCTCTAGCTTGAAAAGTGTAATCAAATTCAACCGCTGTTGATCCTTTTAAAAGAGAGCCTGCACTACTTCCTAATATAAAATCCCCATAACCATATACATTAAAACCAAATTCTGAAGTAGGGAATACTGTTAAATCAAACATATCACCTGCTGTTGATTTTGATACTGTTGTGTTTGGATAAAAATAATAATCTAATCCAGGTTTTGCTAAATTGTAATTAGCTTCTACTGTATACGTTCCTGGGTATACAAATATTGTTGAGCCTGTTGTTGCTGCTAATGATGCAGATTTTAAAGTAGCAAATGGTTTAGTAATATCTCCTATTGTGCCTGTTACATCATTTCCATTTTGTGTTACAAATATAGATTGTGTTAAATTAGTTCCACTACTATTACCTCCCCCTACTTGATTTGAAGCTGTATAGAAAAATTGACCTGTTGACGTATCATAAAGAGCTACATTACTAACAGAACTATTTTCTGAACATGAAGCAAATAAATTTCTACTAGCACTAATACTTCCTCCTAATGTTGATGAAAATTGTGAAGCAGTTATATCCCCAGTTAATATTATATTTTTTGATACAGTTAAATTTTTAGAATTGCTAATGGTAACATCTCCAGAAAAATTATGGGTTTGGGTGTTGGTTTGTGTAACACCATAAGTGTAACCCACAAAATCTGGGTCATTTCCAAATTCTAATGTATTGCTTTTTATTGAAAGTGATTTGGATTCTTGTGTAAAGTATTCATCAGCATATATATCTCCACTTGCACTAATATCTCCTGTAACTTCTAATTTTCGACTGGCATTTGGGTCATTAGTTCCTATTCCTACATTTCCGGTTTGACCAATAGTTATTCTTGGTTGTAGTTTAGATGTGGAGCTATCATAGGTTTGAATGCTAAGACCTGTTTTTGTTGAACCAGCAAAAGAAGACGCTGAGATTCGAGCCATACTTGCATTACCAAATCTTACATTATTTGAAAAATCTATTTTAGGTTTTATACTTGTGTGAGAACCTGATAAATTAAGAAATGTTCCATTTCCTGCAGTTCCATTAACTTTTAATGAAGAAGCCTCAATACTAGTGGTAGTAACATTACCATTAGTTGTTACTTGTTGTAGGTCTAAACCTGGAAAATTACCATGAAAGTTAGAGGCTGAAATGTTGCCACTAGCTGATATATTTGAAGCTGTTATATTTCCTAAAACTGCATCACTGCCTGATACAATTACTTTTTTCCAATTCGGCATAATACTTTTTTATTGTGGTTGGTTACTCAATATGAGCCCACTTCCCGAGGGCCAACAATTTATTATAAATATCAACCTCTATTTAGAAGATTTACGTCCTCTAGTAGGTTTTGTTTCTTCTTTTGAAGCTTGTTGAGGTGGACCTTGTTGAAGTTTAATAATGTGTTTTTCTACTTTATCTTGTAGTGATACCATTAATCTAGCTTCTGATCCTTTTATGTGTACAGTTTCTAATCCTTGTCTTAAAACTGTTAATTCTGTTACATTAAACATAACTATTTATCTTTTTTAAATTGAAATTGATATTGGTTTTGGAGTTTAATTACTAGATTGTATATAGGTTCTATATCAGCACCCTTAAAAGTACTTTCAGCTACTACTTTTAGTAGTACTTCAATCTCCTTACCTGTTAGTTGATTTATATCAGGTTTTAGAGGAGTTACTTTAGGTTGATTTTTTACAGAAAGATTACTAGATTTGAACCCCATTTTTAAAACTTTTTTTAATTTTGAAACTATTGACAATAAATATAATATAAAGGATTAACTAATCCAAGTTATCTTATGCATAAATCCAAATTTCTGGATCGGCACTTTCACTATCACTTATGAATATATTTCCTTGTTCTTTCATAATAGTGGTAGTTGCATTTGTTGCATTTGGATCTGTTGTAGTTGAAGCTGAAACTAATCCCATAAAGGCATCTGTAGCTGATGGGAAAACTGTGTCTTCAGCATCAAAGTCTTTTGCAATTTGGAATCTATTACCTGGGGTTCCTAAATCACCATTTAAACCAAATAAAGCACCTTCTTTATTACCACCTTGATCACCAATAACAATACCACCACCTGCTGTAGGAGCAGATCCTGAATTTAATAAAATAAACTTATCAGCAATTTGTAATGATTCTTGGTTTACAAATGAAGCAGTACCATTAACTACTAAATCACCTTTTATAGTTACTTTATCAGTAGAGGCATTACCAAAAGTAGCATTACCATCAACTTGTAAATCCACTGTTGTTGTAACAGTAGCACCATCATCAGTAATAGTAGAATTTACAAATGAAGAACCATCCCATTTAACTACTTTATTATTAGTTAAAGCATCTGCTCCTGCTACTTTAATTGATTGGGCAGTACCACCATTAAAAGCTCCTGCTGGGGTTGGTGTTATACCTGTACTAAAAGTTAATGATTCATTTGTTGTAGTACCTGTTACACCTGTTAAACCTGATCCGTCACCTGTAAATGAACCTGTAAATGAACCTGTAAAATTATATGCGCCTACTTCAAGTGTACCTACAGAACTAGAAATTGCAATTTCATTACTACCATTAAAAGTAAGTCCTCCATCACTAGCTAAACTTGCTGAAAGTCCAGATTCAGGACCAGCAGTTAAACCAGGACCCGCCATACTAGAAGAATCAAATATTACTGATTTTTGTACTGAGCCATTAAAAGCAAAGTCTTGAATACCTGCCCCATCTATTAAATCTGCTGTAGTAGTTCCACCACTTCCTCCTAATGCTCCTGATCCGGTTACAAAAAATGCACCACCTGATCCTGTTACTAATACTTGAAATTCTCCAGCTGCACCTGGTAAGGTTGTTAAAGCTGAGGCTGATATACCTGCTAATTCTGCTTGACTACCTGAGACAATTACTTTTTTCCAATTTGCCATTTTAAACTATTTTATTTTTGTTATACATATATTAAATTTCTTCCCTATTATGATCCTACATATAGGTTTGATGAGGAATACATTATTCCTCCATCTCGTGCTGTTGGGGTGTACTGGAAATCTCCTAATACTGATACCCCTTCATTGTTTACTTTAAAAGCATTAAAGTTTGATCCACTTTTTATTATAAATGAATCTAAAAGATTTGAACCTGTTATTTCAAAGCTACCACTAACTCTTAATAAACCTGTTGCTTCTCCAAATGTTAATCTTGGACTTGCTCCAAAATTACCATTATCGTTAAATTGAATTTCTGTGTTTGATCCTGTTGGGTCTCCACCTCCACCACTACCTGTGATTTTCATCCATCCAGAATCATCATCAACATTAAATCTGTCTACAACAACATATTGTTCTTTTGTATCTACTTGATACACTATTAAACCCACAAAAGTATTAAACTGGGTATAGGCACCACTACCTGTTCTTGCAAGAGCAGTAGCTACTACAAACCTATCATCAACAGGTTCGGGAGCAGTTATTCTAAGTCCAGTTAATAAATTTATAGCCATTTTTTATCTTTTTAATACGTATTCTGCCACAGCACTAGTAGCGGCTAATGTTCCTGATCTGTATATTCTCCACCCATTTATTACTTCCATAGTAAATGCACTCATAGCATCTCCAAGAGGAGTATTAATTTGGGTTAAAGTATAAGTATCATCTATAACTATAATATCACAACAATTATTTTGCCTTTCTATTTCAATTGTAACGTTTTGAGGGTCACCAGTTGAAGTTTCTGTATAAAAATATTTTCCTCCGGTACTTGTAAAACCAGTTTCAAAAAGGGATAGATTATCTAAATTATCTAATACTGATTGTGTATCAAATGTAAAAAATGATGCAGCTCTTACACTTCTAACTCTATTATAAGTTCTTGCATTAGGAGAATTTCTTGTACTAGTTCGTAGAGGATTATTTAAAGCAAAATCACCAGGTTGACCATTATTTGAGTCATAATCTGCTTCTACATTAACACTAAAAGATTGAGAAATTGAATAATCTTCTAAATCAACACTGCCACTAATTGAATTATAAGCTGATCCTACAGGAAGTGCGGTTATAGAAGGAGATGAATTATCTGTTATCTCTAAAAATCTCCAATTTTGGGAATTATTTACTGATCCTGTATAATTAAAACTTCCTGTTGCTCCTACTTCTATTATAGTTGAACCCACTACTCTTTGAGCATCTAAAACATGAGTTATACTAGGTCTATCTGGTAGTGTTTTACTTAATGTTAATGTTGTAGATGCAATTATTTCTTCTTCAGACCCATCAATAGGACTACTAGAGGTTAATTCCATTGTAAATCTATATTCTGGTTGACCTAATGTTGCTTTAGATCCAGTTCTATCTATAAAATTTCTCGTTAAAGATCCAACATCTATATCTGTAGTTTCTAATGTTAAGGTATCAGGATCAGTTTCTTTTAAAGAAGCACTTATAAATCCATTAGCTTGTCTATTATAAGTTCCAGTAACTGAAAAACTTTGAGTTTCTAAATTAAATTTATTTGTATTGTACAAAGATGTATTTACACCAACTGAAGGTGTTGGTGGTGTACCAAATATAAATTTTAATTCTCCATTATTTGTATCAAATTGGACTAATGTTTCATTATCATTAAAATCTAATGTTTTTATAGTTTGAATTGTTTGAGGAGTTCCTACAACTTCTCCAGTATATATTACACTTGAACCTCCTATAGCATCTGATGAAGTAAAATAAACTTCTCCTGATTGGCTATCATACACCATAACATTATCTACAGCTGTAGAAGATGTTTCTAATGCTAAATTAACTGATCCTGTTGTTGTTAAACTACCAGTTATTTGTAAATCGTTTGTTGTGGCAAAGAA
>CETY01014291.1_pt1 | contig 10303 bp, 13 predicted proteins | sample 361551 | NCBI WGS metagenome assembly CETY01 (sample SAMEA2623135, study PRJEB7988) | marine metagenome | biome: marine biome (ENVO:00000447); feature: deep chlorophyll maximum layer (ENVO:xxxxxxxx); material: "saline water (ENVO:00002010), including plankton (ENVO:xxxxxxxx)" | depth 45 m | reverse complement strand
TTGAAGATGAGTATGGGAATAGAGAAAATAGTCCAATACTTAATGGAATTAAAGAAGGATTAAATATAATAGTAACACCGCATGTGGGTGGAATGACTTGGGAAGGACAACAGAAAGCTTATATGTGGTCAATCAGTAAATTAAAGGAATTGAAATGATAAAAGCATTTATAATAATACCAGCTAAAGCTGATTCAAAAAGGTTAGTGGGTAAAAATAAAAGAATGATAGCAGGTAAAACATTAGTTGAACATTCTATAGAGTATGTTAAAAGTTCTAAATTGGCAGGTAAAGTATTACTTTCAACGGAAGATGAAGAAACTCAAAATATAGCAGAAAGTTACGGAGTTGAGGTTGTTGGTAGGACTGTAGATTATATGGGAGAAAGAGAAGTTGCTGATGTGTACATAAAAATATTTCAAGAGTATGGTGACGACACTTTTACTCATGTTGTTGGGGTACAACCCGACCATCCAGACAGAACAATACCATTGGATGAAATGTTGGAGTATGCTGTGGATAATAAATATGATGATTTATTTACTGTAGACCCAAATGGAACAAGAAACGGTTCAATTAGAATCACAAAAGCTCAATATGTAAAAGATGGTTCAATGAGTAGAAGAGTTGGTAGTATGTTGGATAATTGCACAAACATACATAGTGAAGAAGATTTAAAACAAGCAGAAATAAATATAATGCAAGGAGAAATAACATGAATAAAGAATTAGATTTTTTATGGAGTGGAAAACACTTTAAAACAAGAGATTGGTATAACCCAAATGACCCACATATTATTAGGATGACTTATGGTGAAGCTAAACTACTAAATAAATATTGTAAAAAGGCTAAAAAAGGGATTTTAGAAATAGGTAGATTTTTTGGTGGTTCAACATATTTCATTGTAGCTAGTTCTCCTAAAAATATACCTGTATTAAGTGTAGATATAATAAATCATATTAAAATTTATAAAAATGAATCAGATGTTCCTATTAATAATTCTCTAAAAGATTTAAAAAAAAGATATACATCTAATGATTATGTAAAAGTAGTTAATTATATTAATGAAGCTCAACAAGATAAAAAATTATCTTTACTTAATATAGATAGTAAACAATTAGAATTAAAAGAAGATTATGATGTAGTTTTTATTGATGGAGACCACTCATACGAAGGTGTTAAAAATGATGTAGAAAAAGTGTTAAGGTCCTCGACAAAATATATTCTATTACATGATTATTTAGACGAACCATGTCCAACAGAGTTCAGTAGTGATGCATGGAAAAAGCAATGTCAAAAGTATAAACCAATAAAAAATTATATTGATAGTATAGTGTCACAAAATATTTGTAAAAGAATAGAAATCACAGATACAATGATTGTTTTAGAACACATAAAAAAAGAAATATAAAAATAATGAATGAATATATAAGTAAATTAATTCAAGATGATAAGTTAAGTTTGTCAGTAGATAAATCTAAAACATTTGGATTTCAACTTGGTAACAAATGGGTTGGTAAAGATAAAGTATTAATATCAGGTCCTTGTTCAGTTGAATCAAGAGATATGATTGTAGATTGGTCAAAAGAATTAAAAGATGTTGGTATTGATGCTATAAGAGCTGGTGCTTACAAACCTTGTACTTATCCAATTAGAAAAGAAGTCAATGGTTGGAAAGAGGGAATGAGAGAAGATGGTTTAAGAGCTATGTTAGATGCTAAGGTTGAATGTGGTTTACCGATGGTATCAGAAATTATGGAAACTAAACAAATCACGACTCTTTCAATGGATGCTATTGATGTGATTCAAGTTGGAACAAGAAACTTTCAGAACTATTCTTTATTAGATGAGTTTGGTAAATTAGATAAACCAATCTTATTAAAGAGAGGAACGTGGGGAACACTTGATGAGATACTTGGGGCTTGTGAAAGAATACTTGATGGTGGTAATGATAAGTTGGCTATATGTTTAAGAGGTGTTGTTGGAGCACCTTCTTATAGACATATATTTCCATCAACAAGATGGGCTCCTGATTTAATGATGATACCAGCATTACAACAATTTACAAATATACCAATCATATACGACCCAAGTCACGCAACTGGTTACAGAGACTTTGTTGTACCTGTATCTAAAGGAGCTATGTCGATGGGAGCAGATGGTTTAATTGTTGAGTGTCATCCAAATCCAACTAAATCAATTAGTGACGCTGACCAAGCGATTGGGATAGATGAATTAAAACAAATAAAGGAAATATGTTAATGAATAAATTATATGATGTTATAAAATCTGGTAAATTTATTATCGCGGGACCTTGTGTTCTTGAAGATTATGACACATCTTTAATGTTGGCAAAGTTTGCAAGTAAAATATGTGAACAATATGGATTTACATATATTTTTAAAGCTTCATTCGACAAAGCTAACAGAACATCGGTAGATTCATATCGAGGTGTTGGCATAGAAAAGGGTAGAGAAATTCTTAAAGAAATAAACAAAGATTTTTATACTCTTACAGATATTCACACACCATCTCAGGCAGAGAAGATAGCAGATAGTGTTGATGTGATACAGATACCTGCATTTCTATGTAGACAAACAGATTTATTAGTATCAGCAGGTGAGACAAATAAGATTGTAAATATTAAAAAGTTTCAAATGTTAGCTGGTAAAGATATGATTAGACCTGTAGAGAAAGTGTTGAGTACATCAAATAAACAGATAGTTTTAACAGAAAGAGGAACACTTATTCCATATGGAAATGTAGTTTTAGATTTAAGAAACTTAATAGATATGAAAAAACTTGGTTATCCAGTCGTAATGGATTGTACTCACACTTGTCAATCTTTAAGTCCAGGACAAAATAAAACCTCTGGAAGAAAGGAAATGGCAACTATTTATAGTAAATCAGCAGCTGTATGTGGAGTCAATGGATTTTTTACAGAGATATATAAAAATCCAAAAAAAGCTTTATCAGATTCTTCAACATCACTAGATTTTTTACAATTTGAAGAACTTGTTATAGGAACAAATAAAGTATTAGAGATGGATAATGAGTAATAAAGAATATGTATTAGATAAAATTTTAAATTCTGAGGTTTCTACCTATCCCTGGAAACATTTGATAATAAAAGATTTTTTGCCAGAAGATTTATATAATGGTGTGAAAGAAGAAACTTTAAAATACACACAGAATAGTGTTTTAGAAAAAACAAATGTTAGGGCGTTTCACATATATGTTAACGAATCAGTAAATGTCTTTCCATCTACACCATATTTAAAGGAATATTATGATATTTTGTTGAATAGTGATATTGTAAACACTATAAAAAGTAAATTATCAATAAATCAAAATCACAAAGATTTTTATAGTGAATTAAATTTATTTACAAAAGGTTATGTTTATGATGAAATACATCCGGATAGGAGTGATAAGTTGATAACTATGTTACATTATTTAGCTAATGAGGGTGATGATGAATCTTTGGGAACTATGTTATATCCACCTGATAAAGATGGAACAAAAATGGATGTATTTAAAGATTGTGTTAAATCAGCACCTTACATTGGTAACACGGTTTGTTTATTTACACCAAATGACAGTAAAGAGTATAAAACTAATCATTGTATGGCTAATCAATCAGATAAAACTTTTCTTAGAAAATCATTCCAAACTTTTTGGTTAAAAGAACACTCAGATTGGACACAAGACGCACAAAGTGGTAGGGTTAAACTGTGAGTAAAAAAATAATATATTCCTACAGAAAAAATGATGTAAAAACAGGAGAACTTCTTTTTACGGAGGACAAAAGTTTAAAAGAGGAACATCCAAATACATTTGGAATTAGTAAAAGTGCAATGAGAGATAAAGGTTGTTTGGTTAAAGAACAAGTTAAAGTTAAAGAACAAGTTAAAAAGGATACTAAATCTAAAGTTATAATTATTGGTAACAGTCCTGAAGTTTTAAAAAAAAAATATGGTTCTATAATTGATTCATATGACATTGTTATAAGAGTTAATCATTGTGTTACAAAAGAACATGAAAAATATGTAGGAACAAAAACAGATATATGGGCAACAACTCATCTTTATTATCACAGAAATAGTGATGGTTCACTCTTTTTACCACAAGATTCTAAAAATATAAAAGAGATTTGGAAAAGAACTGAAAAAGTAAAAGTTAAAACTAAAAATGGTGGTAAAAATTCACTTACAAAAGAAAAATATGAAAAATATTTTAGTAGAGATGTCAAGACAAAAATAATGTATAAAGAGTTTGGAAAAGGTAGGTCCACCCAAAAAGACCGTAATTTATTAAAAAAATATGGTGTTGAACTATCAAAGTTAAAAAAAGAACCTGATACTGGTTTTCTTACGATTTTAACAGCTTTAGAATTATTTAACGACATTACATTACATGGTTTTACATTTTATACAGAGTCTGAAGACCCAACCGCTTATTATAGAGATAAACAACAAGATGATAATGGTAAACATAAAGAGGATATATATTGGAAACGCGTAGCTAAATCAGGATTTACTTCTAAAGAATTGGGTTATTACAAATTACAAATATTAAAAAATCTTGACTTAAAAGTTTTAGATAAAATTAACGGAGAAAACAAATGAAAATACAAGGAAAAGTATGGGGTAAAACTCAAGATATATTCAAAAATAGTAATTTTGAACTACATCGAATAGAGGTAAACAAGGGTGGATTTTGTTCAAAACATAAACATATACATAAAATAAATGCGTTTTATATAGAAAAAGGTAAATTAAAAATAACAATACATGAAACGGAATATGATTTAATTGATGAAACAATAGTGTCTACTGGTGACTTAACAATTGTAAAACCAGGCAAATTTCATGAATTTGAGGCATTGGAAGATACGATTGCATATGAAATTTATTGGGTTGAATTGAATCATAATGATATAGAAAGAGAAACTGTAGGTGGAATACCAAAATGAACTTAGGTGTTATACCAGCAAGACTTGATTCTAAAAGGTTTCCTAAAAAAATATTAGCAGAAATAAATAATAAACCAATGGTTATTCATACTGCAGAAAAAGTAATAAAATCTAAACTTTTGGATAGAGTTATAATAGCCATAGATAGTAATGAAACTTACGAAGTTATTAAAGATTATGGGTATGAAGTAATAATGACTTCAGACAATCATAAATCAGGAACAGATAGAGTTTCAGAGGTTATAGAAAAAATTGATAATGTTGATGTAGTTGTTAATATACAGGCAGATGAACCTTTTATTGATTCGACACTTATTGATGAATTGATAGCATCATTTAAAGATTCAGATGTGAAGATGTCCACATTAGTAAGTACACAATTATCAGATGATGATATAAATGATGAAAATGTTGTAAAAGCAATAATAGATGATAACGATTTTGCTACAAATTTTACTCGAAAATCGAGTGATTCATTTTTTTGGGGAGATAGAGTGTATGGATTGTATAAACATTTAGGAATATACGCATTTACACCAGAGACTCTTGTAAAGTTTATTTCATACCCACAAACAGATAATGAAAAAGATAGAAAATTAGAACAAATGAGAGCTATAGACAATGGGATAAAAATAAAATCAGTAATCACACATAAAGATAGTCTTTCTATAAATGTACAAAGAGATATGGATAATGTCAAAACTCAATAAAGTAAAAGTTGATAAACAGTTAGAGAATATAGATGGTCTCCGAAAAAATATAGAGAGAAAACAACCATCTATAAACGATGTAGTTATGCACGATGGTTTTCCTTTGTTTAGTTGGATTGAATTAAATATTAATGAACTTTGCAATAGGACATGTGAGTTTTGTCCAAGAGTTAATCCAAAGACATACCCAAATCAAAATTTGCATATGGATTTAGAATTGGCTGAAAATATAGCTAACCAACTTGATGATTTGAACTATACGGGTACTATAAATATAAGTGGAACAGGAGAACCTCTGTTAACGGGATATGTGGCTGATATAGTTAGAAAGTTTGGTGAAAAGGGTATTCATGTAGAGATTGTAACTAATGGAGATAGATTAAAACCAAAATTAATTAAGGAGTTATATGACGCTGGACTTGGTCAATTAGTGGTAAGTATGTATGATGGTCCAGAACAGATAGAGAAGTTTAATTCTTTATTTAAAGAATGTGGAATTGATGAGAGTTTATATTCTCTTAGAGATAGATGGTATCCACCAGAAGATGATTATGGTTTGTTATATACAAATAGAGCTGGATTTTTGGGGGAAAAATTAACAGAAAAAGAAAAAAGGGCTTGTTTTTATCCTCATTATTCCGTATATTTAGATTGGAATGGTGATATGTTATTGTGTTGTCAAGATATGTATAATAGAACAGTAAATTTTGGTAATGTAAAAGAAAAACAACTATTTGAAATTTGGAAAGATGCAAAATTAATGAAATTTAGAGAAAAACTTGGAGTGGGTGATAGGTCTTTAAACCCTTGTAGTAATTGCACTGCAAATGGGTTATTATTTGGCCATAATCATGTGAAAAAATGGTAATTAAAAAAGCTAATAAATGTTACATTGAAGATGTAAATGGTTTTAAAATGATTGACACTACTATGGGATCTGGTGCACAAATAATAGGGCATGATAACCCCCTAATCAGAAAAATAAGTAAACAGATTAAAAAAGGAACTATTTATACTATCCCAAATATTCATACGGATAAAGTTAATTATTACCTTAAAAAATATATAAATCCCAATTTCCATAATGAGTATTATTTTTGTAATACAGGAACAGAAGCTAATATGAGAGCAATTAGATTGGCTAGAGCTTACACAGGTAAAAATATAATTGGTAGATTTCATGGTGGTTGGCACGGTGGGTTGGATGGTTTTTTAGAAGAACATCCAGATAGAAAAGGCATACCATCAGATGTCAATAATTTATTTAAAGTTTTACCTTACAATGATGATAAATGTTTTGAACAGATTACTTCTGATTTAGCTGCAGTGATAATAGAACCAGTTCAAGGTTCAAATCCAAGAGATGATATAAAACCATTTTTACAAAAATTAAGAGATAGATGTGATGAAATGGGAGTTGTATTAATATTTGATGAAGTTATGACTGGATTTAGATTATCTAAAAAAGGTGGTTCTGGAGTTTTTGGTATAGAATCTGACTTAGTAACTTATGGTAAAGTATTGGGTGGTGGATTCCCAATAGGAGCAGTTGGTGGTAAAGAAGATATAATGAAAACAGAAGGTGTATTTTATGGGGGAACTTTTTCAGCTAATCCATTGAGTATGTATGCATCTAAATTAATACTTAAAACTATTATAGATAAGAAATATATTGATTATGATGTTTTAAATTCAGTAGGTGAGTTATTTAGAAATAAACTAAACAATTATTTCATTAATAAAAAAATATCAATGAGAGTTATTGGTTGTGGTCCAATCAATAGAATTATATTTACAGACAAGTTTATAAGAAATAGAAAAGATAGAGATAATTTTGAACCCACAGGTGCTCAACAAGTGTTTTCTGATAAATTAAAAAATGTTGGAGTGTTCATTAATGGAAATGGTTTATTTCATTTTTCAATGAGTCACACAGAAAAAGTAGTTACAAAGTTAATTAAAAAAATAAAAGAGGTGTATTAATGGATAACATATCGGTTATAATAAGAAATAGAAATGAAGAAAGATATATTGGTTACGCTATACAATCAGTATTGGATACATTTGATAAACCTGAAATAATAGTTGTAGATAATAATTCAACTGATGATTCGATGAATATTGTTAATACCTTTGATTTTGAAGATATTAAAACATACAATATAAATTCTTATACACCAGGTAAATCTTTAAATTATGGTGTAAGTGTGTGCTCTAATGATTATGTATTAGTTTTATCCGCTCACTCACAAATTATGAATTGTAAATTTGGAAAGATAAAAGGTTTGTTAGATGAATATTGTGTGGTTGGTGGAAAACAAATACCAATATGGAATGGTAAGAAAATAAGTAGAAGATATGTATGGTCTAACTTTATAGATAAGGATGATGTAAATCTTTATAGTGAAAATGAAAACAGATATTTTTTACACAATGCATTTTCATTCTATACGAAACAAACTTTAATTGAATATCCATTCGATGAAACTTTATCTACAAAAGAGGATAGATACTGGGTTAATGACAGAGTTAAAGGGGGAATGGATTCTTATTATGATTCAAATACTATTTGTCATCATCACTATACAGATAATGGTGCAACTTGGAAAGGGATAGGATAGTGAAAAATATAATTTTTATTCCTGCAATAGATGCGGGTAGGGGTAGACACCACTCTTATAAGTACTCAATTAAATCTTGGGAACAATGGGCTAAGTTATATGACCACGAAGTTTTAGTTTGGGATGAACCACTATATTCTTGGGATGAAATGACAATACCTTGGCAAAGATACCATTTATTTAAAATATTAGAAGCGAACAACATTAAGTACAATCAAGTTTTAATGGTAGATTGTGATACGATTATCAATCCTGACACACCAAACTTTTTCGAAATGACAGATAATAAATATTCTGCAGTATTAGACAATGGTTGTTGGGAATGGACTGGTAGAAGTTTGAGACACTATAAAGATTTATTTAATAACTTTAAAGTGGAACGGGGAATGTATTTTAATGGGGGATTTCAGATTGTTAATGAAAATCATAAAGAATTTTTTGATGAGGTATTAGACTTTTATTTTACGAATCAAGATATATTAATAGAAAAACAAAAAAGTGGATTAAGTACAGACCAGACGCCAATAAACTATTTAGTACAAACAAAAGGTATTGATATAAATTTATTACCTCAGACATATAATTTACATCATATGTCAAGTAAAAACTTACTAAACTTTGGACAATCTTGGTGGGGTGATTCATTGGATAACTTATATGAACAAGCATGGGTTTATCACTTTAACGCAATACCACAGAATCAAATGGGTAGAAATTCTTCTTATTTTATAGAAAGAGCATACAAGGAGTTATATGAATAAAATATTATTTGTAAGTGAATTAGGACATATGGGTAAAGTTCCAAGAGATTACAAACATATGAGAACTGAGTTTGCACAAATGTGTGCTTTACAATCAAACCATTGTCCTATTTATCAATTAGAACAACATACTAAAAAAGATTATAACCATATTATATTATTGTTATCTAAATCAACACAATTAAGAGAACATTTATTAAATGTAAACATTGTAGATTTAGCTAGAAAATTTGGTAAAAAAGTGTGGTTTATGCAAGAGGCAACTTGTTGGGTTCATCAATTGATGTCATTACCTCATCAAGTAACTCATATAAATATATTGAATAGTGTGGATGGAATATTGAGTGAAAATGTTACTGATTACAAATATTACAGAGGAGTTGCACCAAACACACCTGTTCATACTATCCCAACATTGATTATTGAAGATAGCTTGGTAGATGCTAGGAATATTAAAAAACAAGATAAAACGATGATTGGTGGTAATTGTTCAGATTGGTATGGTGGATTTGATTCTTATTTAGTTGCAGACACATATCAAAATAAAATAGATATGCCAAGAATGAGAAATGTAGATTTTCACGACCAGTTACCAAGATTATCTGTACTACCGCATGTTCAATTTCATGATTGGATTTATAAATTAGCGGAGTATAAATATACAGTTCATTTAATGCCTGCAATAACTGCAGGTACATTCTGTTTAAATTCTGCATTTCTTGGTATTCCTTGTATTGGGTATAGGGAATCAGACCCACAGAGATTGTGTCAACCAGATTTATCTGTTGATTTGTATGATATTGAGTCTGCGATGAAACTTGCTAAATTGCTAAAAAACGATAAAGATTTTTATAACGAGTGTTCTAAAAATGCGATTGATAATTATAATAAATATTATAGTGAAAAAGTATTTTTAGATTATATGGGAGAAGTACTGAATGAAACCAATTAGTTTTATACAACCAAGTAGAAACAATCTAAAATACTTAAAGTGGAGTTACAATTCTATTAGAAAGAATCTTGGATATATTCACGAAATATGTTGGGCTGATGATTTCTCAGATGATGGAACTTGGGAATGGATGCAAGAGATTGCTGATAAAGATAAGAATGTTAAGATACATAGAAACGAAGGCCCTACAAGATTAGGACATACGATTCTATACGATACATTGATTAATGATTATGCCACTAATGATATTGTTATGATATATCACGCTGATATGTATGCTTTACC
>CETY01141969.1_pt1 | contig 10347 bp, 6 predicted proteins | sample 361551 | NCBI WGS metagenome assembly CETY01 (sample SAMEA2623135, study PRJEB7988) | marine metagenome | biome: marine biome (ENVO:00000447); feature: deep chlorophyll maximum layer (ENVO:xxxxxxxx); material: "saline water (ENVO:00002010), including plankton (ENVO:xxxxxxxx)" | depth 45 m | reverse complement strand
TGATATTTTAACTGCCATTATAATTGTCCCATAAAGAATGCTTTACCAACACTCGGTCCGCCTGCTGCTGGAGTCTGAAATGTTGGAGGCGCACCTGCTCCAGCAGAGGTTAGAATTTGTCCCGCGTTACCTGTTGCTACTGCTACTGGATCTCCACTAGCATCGTAGCTTATAAGATTTCCATCTGTCCCACCTGCCATTTTTGCAAGAGTTACCGCATTATCCGCTATATGTGCGGTATCAATACTTCCATCTACATACTGATCACTATCTATACTGTTTACTGCCATTTTTGCAAGAGTAACAGTACCATCGCCAGGTACTATAGAGGCACTACCATTTACTAATAGATTTGTAGGACGATAAGGATAAACAAATAAATGATTTGATCCTTCTACATATACTAAAGGCTGTGAAATTGTAGGTTCAGTAGTTGTTAAAAGTCCAGCAGTTGCAGCACTTAAATAATACCATTGTCCCACTGTAAGACCGTGTGAACTTAACTCAAATCGTCCTGACTGTGCAACTGTAAAAGTATTACTATTAGCTACTTCAGTAACTACTCCTAGTGCTAAAGTGGCGCCATCATCTGCTTGTGCTTTTACCCATGCTGTACCATTGTGGCGAATACAATCTTTGATAGCAAGACCATGACTCGATTGTGTTACTTCTGTAGTTGCACCACTTGCAGTACCGCCACCGCCTGCAATTGCAACTATATTATTCGAGTTATCACGAATATATAGTTTAGCATCAGCGGTATTGATTGCAATTTCACCGACTGCAAGATCGGAAGTAGTAGGAGCATCTCCAGCTGTATAACTACGTTTTGGTTTAATTACCTGAGCCATGACCTATCCTATTAGTATGTTCCGCCGTCTATAGTTCCTACTTGTAAGTCAAACGAAATATTTCCGCTGGCTCCTGTACCTGTACCTGTAATACTTGCATCCGTACTCGAAATTACTAATTGAGTTATGTCACCCGAGGCGTACCCATATGCTTCAATTTTTTCTTTAATTGCACCCGCACTCATTAAATGATCATCAACATCATTAAATTCACTACCAATATCGATATCGCTTACTGTATGCCCACCAATTATAAGGTCGCCGGTTACATTACCTGTTACATTACCAGTTACGTTACCTTCTAGATTTGCTACAACTGTACCTGCAGTTCCAGAAAATACTTCGGAACTATTAGTAGCATCAGGAATAAAAGTAAATTTACCTGTACTATCATCAAATCCGAAGAAACCTACTTTTGCTGCACTACCATTGTGCCAACGGAATTCGATACCTCTATCTTTGTTATCGTCAGAACCCGGTGCTGAATCTCCCCCAACCGTAAAGATGGGATCATCGACGGTAGTTGTAGTCGAGTTAACAGTAGTTGTTGTACCATTAACAGTAAGATTACCTGTTACCGTTAATCCCCCCGCAGTCGTAAGAGTTACGTCTGTAGCATCTCCAAGGGTAATATTCGAGGAAATTGATGGCAGAATTAAAGATGCTATCTCATCTGCTGTAATTCCTGTTGCAAGTACTGGTGTACCTGCATTGTTTTTAATCGCTCCGCCAATAGCAATAGGAGTATTAGCAGTAGCAGGGTCTCCCACATAAAAAGTGTCACTACCTTTACTATAGGCTAATTCTCCTACTGCAAGCGTTGAAGGAGCGCTCGTTCCTGTAGATCTTTTGATTTTAATTACTTGTGCCATAATAAAAGCCTATCGGGTCTTAGTAAGACCCTCCGTCTAAAGTGTCAGAATCCCCTGTGCCCATTGCTACTGGAACCCAGTTAAACACGTTGGAAGAAACTTCTCTGTAGATTTTTAATGTCTCGGTATCTGTTTCGTACCAAAGATCTCCTTGCTCTATATTACTCCCTGTGGGGGCATCAGCACCTCTAAAACTTTGATCTGCAAGTTGTTGCAAAGCAGTCTGTAGATTGCTAGATGTTATAGTATTGTAAGGAGTTATTGCAATATTTGCTGCATCTTGAAATTGTGCTGGAAGTGCAAGGTTATTTACAGTAACAAGAGTAGTAGTAGTATCATCTAAAGTAACCTGAATACTACTATTATTAGTTACCGAAACCTCTGTAACTTCTTCGGTAATAGCAACTTTTGTTCCTAAGGTTGTCATCTAGTTACCTCAGGATTTATTGTCACGCTCCCTTGTATTAGTCTTTTAACCGTAGCATTATTAGCTGTATGAATTTCCATATCATATACGTATCTACCGGCAGCAATACCCGTTGTAGTAACAGCTTGCATTTCCATTTTCATTGTCCCATTAGCGGCATTAACTACAGATACAGTAAAACTTGCAGTCGCACTAGAGGCTGCATGAGTCGTACGCAGTTGTGCCCTGCCTGAGTAGCCAGTAAGATTTTTCGCCGTTCCTCCCTCTGTAATTGTTAAGTCAATCGCAAAGTCGGACCCTTGGTCGATCACTAAGTCGTATGTTGCTGCGGTCATTTATATCTCCATTCTGAAATTATATCTCAAAGGACATGCTTAGTCAAGTTTTATTTTTGCGGTGGTTATTATGAACCTAAATAACCAAGTACGACACGTATTGCAGTACCATCATGTATCTCTATTTTTGGTTGATTGTTACTAGCACTCATAAAAATACCTGTAGATCCACTTGCATTATTAGAAATTGCTAGTTGATTAGCGTCAATAGTACCTGTTCTTATATTTCCGCCATCAATAGAAGTACTGTTACTGCTGGGATTATTTAATGCTGTATCGCCCGAGCTAAAAGTACCATTTGTAAAGGTTACAACTCCTGTAAAGTTTGTGTACTGTACTATATTTGAATAAGTTACTTCTAAATTGGAGCTATTTGCAGCTGCTTCTGTACCAAAGTATCGAACTGTCCAATGTGTATTCCCATTAGTTGGGTCTTGAGGTCTTGGTTCATTTGTCCAAGCATTTGTAGCGGTGCCATCTGCTAGTGATCTAACTTCATTGGCGTTACCGCCTGTTGCTGCTCCATCTATATCACCTGTGGCAAATGTATATGTTTTCTCCCCAGGAGCAACTGGAGAGCCAGAGGTAGTCTTCTCATAGTAAAGGTATCCATGTACAGTTCTTTTTCCGTCCTCTCCATCATCTGGAGCGTCAGGTGTATTTCCAGTTTCTCCTTTTTTGCTCTTTGAAAAACTTTGTACTTTTGTAAGAGTAGTAGTTCCTGCAGCGGTGTATGCAGTTATCGTATAAGTAATAGAAGCATTGTCTGCTGTCATACTACTATGATTAGCATACCTTAAAGTGTCGTTTGTACCTAAAACGTTTGTAACGACACCTGTTGAAGAAGAAGCAGTTATACTTGAAGCACTTGCTGTAGCTTTAAAAGTATTTACAGTTGTTCCACTTGTTGCAGCAGTTAATAAAGTAGCTCCTTTATAAATTCTAATATCTGTTCCAGACCCTGCATAAGAACTAACTGCACCTGCATTATTTGCAGGCAGAACATGGGCTTCGTTTGTAAAAATAATAGTTAAAGCATCAGAACCATCTTGAACACCATAAACAGAGACAGAATCAGTTGCAACTGCAGTACCTCCGTCATACATAGTTACTTTAACAACATGCGCGTCGCCAGAGGCTGGTTCATCTGCATCAGCCATTGCATACGTAGCAGTACTACTTGCAGCTTGCTTTTGTACAAAACCACTACCCGCATCTACATCGAATTTATAAGTTCCTGTTCCTGTTAGTCCTTGAGGGGTAGCTGTAAAAGTAAGAGCATCATTTTCTGTTCCATCCTGATTAAAAGCAATAGCATACTTATTTGCAGTTAATTTTACTGCTTTAGCACTGGCTCCGTCTGCTCCCACTCCGAATTGGGAATGTATTACTGCAGTCGCCCAGTCTGCCGCAGGGATAGTATGGGTATCTTTTCTACCTATGGCTGCAGCAGTTATTCTCCATAAATATTGATTATTTGCTACAGGCGAAGAAGCAGCAGTACTCCAATTATTTAAATTATTAGTAGTTAATGCTCCCGAAGCAAAAGTATAAATAAGGTCTCCACTTGGGTCTGCGGGAGCGCTACCAGAGTTTGTTAGTTGATAAAGGACTACCGTTGCTTGATTTAATCCTGCGCCTCCAGACCATTTAACAGGCTCTGTCCACTCTGCTCTTGCAATTTCATCAGTTGCACCAGCACTACTACCGGTTGCTGCAACTACCCAAACAAAATGATCTCCGTCTGTTGCGTCGACTGGTTCAATATACCATCCTGTACCGTTACCTGCCGTATCTATAATTTGATTGTTTGTAAGAGCAGCAGAACTTTGTCCAGACGCAACTCCTGTAATTTTACCCGCATTAGCTCCAGATAAAGAAACAGTTACAGTAGGAAATACACTATCATCACTAGGATCGTCTGTGGGTTCGGCTATCGAACTCTTATACAAATATAGAATACCAGTAGAACCAGCAGCGGATATAGCTGTTGCACTTACTCCGTTGCCTGCATCAACACCGTTAGCTGCAGTGGGATGAACAACAGAACTTACTCCGCTACGTACATGCTTAATCCAGTAATAATAAGTTGTATCAGAAGTAATATCTGGAAATGGGTCTTTGTACGAAGTTATCGCTTCAGAAGCTGTTGTGGGTGCAAATGTCGTAATAGGAGTTGCATCAGCAAAACTATTGCTAGTATGTCTATAAATGACAGTATTCCAAGCAATTTCTACGTTATTCCCTTTGGTACCAAAATTTCCAGCATTATCCCATGCTAAATTAATAGCATTATTTATACCTGTAGCAGTCAATCCTGTAGGGTTATCGGGAGCTTTACCACCTCCTCCAGCTCTGCCAGTACCTCCCTCGCTTCGTCCGCCTGCATCAGAACCTAGCTTTCTTTTCTTTGCTCCAATTTTATAAACAGAATCATCATGTTCTTCAGCAGTTACTTGTATTAAGCAGTCTTCTTTTATCTGTAGATTACTAATTCTAAATTCTTTATCTTCCCAACCAAAACGAGGGTAAGTTATTAAAATTATATCGCCTGCTAATAATAAAGTGCCTTGAGGACCAAGTGAAAAACTAATTTTTCTTGCATACCGAGAGTCAATTAAATACTGCTCAGCGTTCATTCTAGCATTAAAATAGTTCGTTATTAGAGGAGTTTTTACCGATTTTTTCTTAGGTATTCCTCTATCTTCTTTTAAATAGTCACTATTATAAAAACTTACACTACGCTTATCATACCTTATGGCAGGGTCAGATATACCTACAGATACAGTATTGGCACTACCCTTTAGTCCCGCATCATCAACACTAATAGCCCCGATAATGTCGTCTGCATGAATTCGTCTAGGGTCGGGGTAAGCAACACTATCATAAGTTATAGTGGCGGGAATAGTAGGCGCCGCTGTTTCTATGTCTAATTCGTATTTACCATTAGTGTACCTTAATATTCCATTAAAATGTTCTAGCATTGAGTTAACATTATCAAATAAAGGAGTCTCGCTTCTAATTACAGCGTTAGTTTGATGACGAGTTACTTCATCTTGACTATGATTTTGCCAGCCTAAATACCTCCAATATTTTACGTCATCAGAGTCGTATAATGAATACCCACTAGGAGAGAAATTCTTTTCAGGCCCACTACCGTCGTAGCTTTTAACCACCGGGTTATGATCCCAAGAAGATTCTGTAGCAGTTGATCCTCCGTTACCTGCAACATCTGCACCTAACCAGACAGCTACATTTCCTCCGCCTTCTTTAACAATAGTTAAACTAGTTTCATGACCAGTAGTAGGTTCACTAGATATAACGCCGGTATTTGCAGCACCGTATATCCGATTAACATTTCCAACTTTATGGTAATATATATTGCCTCTATCAAAAGACTTCCAGTTATACCATTTATGGGCTATTTTTCCAATACAATCAGTAAAAGTAACCGCTTCTAAATTATTGACTGAGTAGCCAGTACACGCTTCTTTTTCTTTTACTGTGCCCTGCCATTGAAAAAAGTTTTGATTAGAACCATCAACTTCGACAACTGTAGTAAGAGAGTATTTATCTCCTGCATTATAAGTACCAGCAGGTAAAATTAAAGTTACGTCAGAACGGGTATCACAAGCTCGCATAGTTGCTTGAAAACTAGCTAAATCTATGTCTTTATCTATGTCTAATCCTTTTCCATACCTTCTACTCGTCAGATAATCTAATAATTGAGCTGCTGGATTAATAGATACTTTTGTGTCTCCTAAAGGTAAAATCTCCCATTTAGTATTAGCAGTAGTACTTTTATCTGTTCCTAAAGGCATAAATTCAAACGGATGCCCAGTAGCAACCGTACCCTCAGAATTAGTAGACACTGCACTAGAAATAACGGAATTTTTTGGGAAGGAACAAATATTACTAACGGTTATAACCTTAGTTGTAGTATTGATATCAGTAATTTTTGTATCGTGGGGGATATAAGCATTCGCTCCACCTGTTGTCGAGGTAACCCCAGTAATTACATTATTAACCGCTAAACCTGATACACTAGTTAATTTAACAGAGTTGTTCCAGTTGGTTGTTTCCGCTACAGTAAAGTTACCTACACTGGCCGAGTTTTCTTCTGCGGGACCAAAGCTTCCTGTATATATTATTTTTTCTGAAGCGTCATACCCAATGATTTCTCTAGTTTGGGTTCTTATATCTCCTCCTGCTAGAGTTTGAGTAATTCTTACTCGCTGCCCTTTATAATAGTCGTCCTGTGCAGCATCTGTCGAAGTTACTACACCGGTTGCGTCACCAATATAAAGACCGTTTGTTATTAGTATCTCTCCAGCATCCGCTTTTCCTGTTGGTAGCTGTAATTTTGTATCAGAACCATCAGGTACTGCGGTAGCGTTGGTTCCCCCACTGTCTATAGTAATTTGGGCTAAATTTTCTAATAAATCTTCGGCGGTAATGGTAAAGCTAGTTCCCATCACTGAAATAGTAATACCGCCCTGAGCTTTTAAATAATCTATCCACGTTTGTAGATCAGCAGGTAGATTAGTTATGTCAACTCCTCCAGTAGTACCATTATCTGTCGCTGTGGCATTAGCATCACCACTATTTGTAGTTACTAGTTTAGTTAGTGTTTTAGTTAGAACATTACTGGATAACGTTTTATGGTCCCAAGTAACCATCCAATAAGCACTAGCATGGTTATGGGCTTCCCCATTTACAACCATTTTGAAAGATGTTACAGTACTATTATTAACTAAAGGATCGGAAACAAATCTAAACTTCCAGACTTCTTCTTCCCTAGAGTTTATATACTTAGTTATCGCAGCTATTTGAACATCTTGAGCTAGAGCAGCACCGTTTCCTTTATAAAAGTCTACTTTATCGCCTACTTTAAAATAAGTGCTTCGTAAAGTAGCTGCTGTGGCGGGAATTACATTTGGTGCCACATTATAGGAATAATCGTAATTGTATTGTTCAATTTCTTTTCCTCGAATAACAAAATCAAGTTGAGGAATTGTTACATCCCCTTCAGCAATTTCGAACTCTGCAGCTACATATGCAGTATCGAGTAATCTATGGTTTGCATTCCAGTAGTTATCTTTATCTTCTGCTATATCCCCTTGAAGTTTAAAACCTCCGGTTCCTGTTCCTGTTCCTGCGGAAGCAATACCTGTGAGCATATCATTGGAGCGTTGATAAGGACGACCCGCATGAAATTGTAGCGTGCTTTTAATAGGGTATTGTAAAGTAGTTTGTTTTTCGTGGGTTACGCCAGCATCAGAATTATTATTAATTACTGGAGCTCTGTTACGCCCATAGTTACGACCTTGGTGATAGAATAAAGCATTACCGAAAGGCCCTGTCCAACCAGCAGTATAGATATCCAGACCTGCGTTAACTCCTACAGCTCTATTAGCGGAAGCAGAGGAACTTAAGGTATCTCCACGATCCATTCTACCCTCACATATAACATCAATAGTTTTTTCACCTGTTTGGGTAGATCTAGTGTCAAAGTCGTTTTTATCTATACATATTCGAGATTGGTCATCAACATAAATATCGTAGAGCCCACTAACCTCTCCCTCGCATATTGCATAGACAACATAAATCATTGCCGAATCCGATTTTAATGAATCTGCAAAAACCGGAATACTATCAACTCTATTAACTCCGTAAACTACAGGTAGATACTTGGCTTCTAGATTTATTCGTAAGTCGACATCTCTATCAACTTCTACTTGGTACTCTTTCATCTTCTTCTTCAGACCAAGAAATCCAGAGCTTTTCATCTTATACCGAGTTTCCATTACTTGGTATATTGCAATAATATTTACTGCTGTTTCACTATGCATAAATCCCATATCGCCCGCATATTCAAATCGATGTAAAGAAGAAGGATCAGGCTCACCATTATTGGAAATAGCTCGATGATCTGAATCTGCAGTTCTACGTCCATTCACTCTTACAAAGTCACCCCAATGACTTGTTAAACTCCATGTAACTTTTGAGTCTTTCGAGGGGTCTTCCGATAGTTTAGCTTTGGCAATAATTCCTTTAAATACTAAATAAGGTTCGCCAATAATGGCTCCTGTATCAGAATTTATATGTGCTTTATATATAAAAACTTCTCTGTTTATATAACCAGCATAACTAGTATCATTAGGATTATTTAAGATTGCAACGACTTCATCAGTTGATAAGTCAATAGTGGCATTAGATTGATTAACTTGATAGGCAGCAGGTTGGGTTTTTCCGACAAAAGTAATATTTGCTTGTATATTTGAACTTGTAAAAGAGTCTATTGTCGCCTCTAGACCATTCCAATCACTAGTTGGGTGAGTGATTGTAATCTTATCCCCTTCTGAAAAACCGCTCTCAACCCAATCATCAACATTTGAATCAAGCAAAGTTAAAGCACCAGTATAGGGATACGTGCTAGTATTAACTCTCGTGAGGTTTATTCTATTAGTACTGCTGGCTACCATAGTAGCACCTAAAGCAACGGAGGATACAGTTATTGCTAAATTAGAGGCTTTAGCTTCAGTTGTTTCATTAATCCCCCCTACTTTTAAAAGGCGATTTGCTACATAAGTTTGTGCCCCATTAGGATCATCTGCAACATCTGTACTACCATCATCCCAAGAAATATCGACGGAAGCATCTGTAATATAGGAATAATCAGTAGCAGATTCGGAAGGTTTTGCACTTACAGTTTTTATTACTCTTTCAAATTTTATTAAATGTGCATAAACAAAGGGATCTCCCTTCAAGAGAGCCCCTTGAACATCAGTATGTAGTGCTCTTAAACTCATAAGTATTCTTCTAGTTTTAGGTTAAATTTATAAAGATTATCGGTTCCTAAAGAGTATTCTCTAACTGCTGTAGGTAAAATTACTTTAAATTGTACTTCTTTAAATTTTACAATAGAACCTGAACTAACACTTTTTGCTAGTGGAGGAGTTATTCCTACGCGTATTCTTCTAGAGTCTGTTGCCTCGCCATTTCCAGTGGAGGGAAGAGTAGTATATTTATAATAAGTCTCTATGTAAGTGACCATGTACACTTTTGCATGGTTGCTATTAGATGTGTCAGTAAAGCTACAGACATCGCCTACTGCGGGTATATTAAAAGGCTCCTCGGTAGTATTTGAATTAGCTGCTTTAATATCTACTCCTGCAGCAGTCTTTAAACACCAATCCGCTGGCTGAGTTAAAACAACAGAAGTGGAACCTGCAGCCTCTACTCCAGTTGTTGCAAATGTATTCGTATTATAAGTAGCGTCTCCAGATTCATTTGTATCTGTATTAAATAAAGCATTCTGAGAACTAGCATATTGTGGTAGTTCTACAAAGAAAGGAGTTAAAGGGCCTCTTTGCTGAAGTAAAAAAGTATAAACAGGGTTAAATTCTGCCCTAGTCATAGGATGATATCCTATGTCAATATCCCATTTTTGTCCTCCTGCCGTTCTAGAAATAACGCGCTGAGAATTAGTTCGAGATAACATTACTTTCTGATCTGAAGTTAGCTTTACACTTGAAAAGCCTGGCCCCGGATCTCCAGTATCATCTTTGGCGCCCCAATAGCTTCTTTTAGTAGAAGGATCTGGTAATACAGTTAAAAAAGCCATATTAGTATCTCGATACAAAGCCTTGGTGAGGAGTAAGAACTTTATCGTCTATTTCTTCAAAAAATTCCTCGCCATATGAATTTGCTGCTGATCTAAGCATTGATATAATATGTCCTTGTTGTTTAGTTAACACTTCTTCTACTCCTGTTGCATCTACAGCACTAATATTAAATGTTACGTTTGATGCTCCGCCTGTCATTTCCGCAGTATCGTCTGCAGGTACAATAGTACCTGG
>CETY01049295.1_pt1 | contig 10407 bp, 11 predicted proteins | sample 361551 | NCBI WGS metagenome assembly CETY01 (sample SAMEA2623135, study PRJEB7988) | marine metagenome | biome: marine biome (ENVO:00000447); feature: deep chlorophyll maximum layer (ENVO:xxxxxxxx); material: "saline water (ENVO:00002010), including plankton (ENVO:xxxxxxxx)" | depth 45 m | reverse complement strand
ATTCATACTTATTTATTTATTTAAAACTCTTTAAATTTTATAAAGATTAACTTATTCAAATTGACACAATTCTATAATTGTACCATCAACATCAACACTTCCGACTTCTATTTCACCATATATTGGCAAAATCGCTTTTTTAACCGAAAGTGTATTTAAGCCCTCATCTTTCAATCTTTTCATTTCCGAATGTACATCTTTTACAGATATACTCATTGTATTAAGCTTTTCAGCACCCTTATGCTCAGTCTTTGGTTTTGTCCATTCCATAGGAATTACTGTAAATAGATCAGACGGTAATGAAATTATTTTAATATGCTTTATGATTGTTTCTGTTGTTGACATATTAAAACTGGATAACATTGAATATTCTGGTTTGTTTTTTAGTTTATGACCACTTTCATATACCATTTTTGTTAAGCCTAGTTTTTCTAAATTATTTACATATTTTTCAGAGTTTGTAAGATTAAATGTCCAACTAAAAATATGTGGATTGCTTACTTTATATCTCATCCTTATAAATCTAAAAATAGGATATATTGGAAATCCAAATTTGAGTAAATAAACTATAAAATCATCCGGATCTTTATAAACCGCTAATTTTCCCCATTTATCATATGGTTTTGCCATAGGTTCAATACCTTTATTTAATAAATCCTCTATATCATTATCTATATTGGTATAAAGACATAATCTTGTCATTCCGGCATCATAACATTCTCCCCGCTTTGGCATATTTTTATCTTCTTTCAAAAGAATCAAAGGTTGCCATTTAGAATGTTTACCACCCTTTAAAAACTGTTTTCTATCAATAGTATCTCCAATACATTTAAAACCAAACTTAGTATACCAATCAATTGACCTTTCAAGATCACTAACAATTATAGTTAGATGTGATACAACATCCTTGGGAGGCTTTTCTATTAATCCTTGTGGTTTAATACCTCTAAAAGACAATGGATATAGAACTCTGTCTCTAATATTATCTGGTAACAAACTAAGGGGTTTAAATAAAAATGTAGCAACTTTACCGGTTTTAATACGTGTTGGTGGATTGATTTGCTCCAAAGCTGACAACATAGCAGATATTGTTTCTTGGGGATCTGCGGCTAATTGCTTAATACCCTCTCTTGTAAAGTCTGCAACTTTATTTGCCCATTCATGCCCATAGGGTAATTGTCTTTCTATTGTAGCTTCCTTAAAACTTTTCAACCAAGCATCAGCAAAACCCATTGCTAAAGGGGTTCTCATTGTAGCTGGCTCAACAATAACAACTTTGACTCCCCAAGGTAACATTTCACAACGTAAAATATCAGAATAAGACTCCAAAGCATGTTTAGATGAAGCATATGCTGAGATTGTTGGTAAAGGTATAAAACCATCTACACTGGTTACATTTATAATTCTTCCCTTTGCTTTCTTTATAAGCGGAAGAAGATTGTATGTCAAATTTACAGGAGCATGAAAGTTAATATCCATAGTCTGTTTGTATGCTTCTGAAGGTAACCATTCTACATTTCCAGGTAAACATATTCCGGCATTATTTATAAGTCCAAATAACCCTTTATCTACTACTACTTCTTTTGTAGTATTTACAACTTTGTTAATATCTTCATTTTTTGTTAAGTCTGCTACAACAGCTACTACATCTGGAACATTATCAAACTCTTTTGCACCTTGTTCCGAATAACATGCGGCTATAACCTTAAATCCCGCATTTGCGGCACATATAACTAGTCCTTTTCCAAAACCAGAATCACAACCAGTAATAAGGACTGTTTTATCTGTATTTTTTCCATGTTTCTTTGATGGTTTTAAGAAATAGTAACCAGAAGCACAAATAATTAATGTATAAAATGCAATTTTAATATCTATAAAAGACGAAATCATATTCTATGAATACAGAGAAAAACTTATATCAGAAAAATGATAAAGACTTTCTATTTATAAATATTAACATGAGTTGGTCAAATTTCTTAGAACAGCAACAAGAAGAACTCCAAAAGATTAATGAATTTCTTGATTCTGAATATATCCAATATGGAAACGAATTACTTGTATTACCACCTTCAGATATGAGATTTGCGGCATTTGATATTTGCCCAATTGATAAAGTTAAAGTCTGTATATGGGGACAAGACCCATATCATAATAGAGGAGAAGCAATGGGATTATGTTTTAGTGTACCAGATAATGTAAAAATACCTCCATCCTTAAAAAATATTTACAAAGAACTCGAAAGTGATCTAAATATTAGAAAAGAAAGTGGTGATTTGACATGTTGGGCTAAACAAGGGGTTTTATTGCTTAATAGTGCCTTAACTGTTCGTGAGCATTGTGCAAATAGTCATCAGAAAAAATGGAAAAACTTTACAGATAATGCTATTAAATATTTATCAAACCATAGTAACGGAGTAATCTTCATATTATGGGGAAATAATGCAAAACAAAAAGAAACCCTTATTGATACATCAAAGCATTATATATTAAAAGCAACACATCCAAGTCCTTTATCTGCAAACAGAGGAGGCTTCTTTGGTACTAAACATTTCAGTAAAACAAATGAAATTTTAGTTAATCAAAATAAAACACCAATTAAATGGTAAAATTAACTTAAAGACTCTTAATAAAAGTTTCCCAAGCATTAACAGTTCTTTGTCCAGCATATTCTTTTACTCCACTTGCCGAAACAGCTTTTATAGTTGGGAACCCTTTTATTCCGAATTCTTTTCCCAATCCTTTATTAGCATCACAATCAACAGATAGAATGCGTACTGTTTTTCCGTTTACTTTTACATTATCATATTTACTTGATAACTTTTGCCAATCTGGAGCCATGCTTTTGCAATGTCCACACCATGGAGCATAAAATTTAACAAGAGCTACTCCATCATTTGGTATTTTACCATATAATTCTTCTTTTGTTGATACTTCATTATCAGAAGAAGTAGAAAATGATTCTCGTACCTTTAAACCACCACCGACTAATAATACTAATAATACTATTATTCCAACTAACATTAGAACTTTTTTAATATTCATTTTACACACCATTTAATAGTTTAAGATGTTTTTTATTAAACATATTAATTTAATAATGTTTTCAAAGCATTATATACAAGCTTGTAAGAATATAAGCAAAGAAAATATTATTGAATATCAAAAAAAATGGTCGACCTATATTATTGAAATAGGTCAAAAGTATTTAGATAATGATGATTATAAATCGTATGCAAATATTTTTTTTGATGATTTATATTCTGATAGGCCAGATATAATGTTCAAACCAACTCAAGCTTATAATGTTCCATTCAGAAATACAAAGGATGATATATTGTCTTATTTTGTTACAGGTAAAATTGAAGAAGATAATGGATTTGCATTAAAACCCTGGTCATCTATTAAATGGACTAATAACAACTTTTTTTTGAAAGAAAATATAGCAATAGTAATGGGTCAATACGCTTTTAATAGTATACACGGCAATACAAATATTGAGGCGGATTATACATTTGGATATATTAAATGTGAAAATACAAATAAGCTTTCAATTTTTCTACATCACTCATCTCTTCCATATAATCCTAATAATATTTCATGTATTAGTGGATTGTTTTAATATTGTCTTTTAATAATGAACAAGATTATACTATTTTTAATAATCTGTTTGAGTTTTCTTTTTTGTTTAATCTATTTTTCAAAACATTTTGAATTTCTAAACAAGACTAAACTCTTCAAAATATTAAGTCATAAAGATTATTTAAACACTTTTTCAAAAATAGATCTATCTGTAAGAAATGTTAATAATACACAAGAATATATAAAAAATAAAATAGTTCCGTCACTATCTGTTTCTAACATATTTGAAAAACTAAGACTTTTTTCTCTAACTTTATATGTTGATATATCAATTTTTCTAAGTAAATCCAATTATATAAACAAGAATAAATTGATACAAATACCTTGGAAAATAGGAATTGTTAACGGTAATTTATATGAAGAAGGATTACCTCATACTCGCAATGGTAATATTATATTATCAAGAAATACTCTGAATAACAATTCTAATAAAGACTTAGCGAAAACACTTCTTCATGAAAAAGTTCATGTATATCAATATCTTTACAAAGACGAAACACAAAAATATATAGAAAAAAAGGGCTTTAAAAAACTTAGAAGAAGAGAGAAAAATGTTAGAGCAAATCCAGATATAGATTTGTATACTTATACTGATTCTTCAGGTAACAAATATAGAGCAACTTATAGAAAAAATGCATCATCAATACTGGATGTAAAATATGATGCTGGTAATTCTCAATATTATGAACATCCTTATGAATCAATGGCAATTGAATTGGAAAAGATTATCAATTAAAAAACACATTTTAGAGAAATTATGACCAAATATTATGATACCAAATGGTATTTATTTTCATGGAGGGGCCGGCTCCTTCCCATATTATATAGGAATTGCGAGATATTTACAAGAAAATTACGATTTACGAAATACTTCTTTTGCGGGTTGTTCTGCCGGATGTTTTCCGGCAATTGCATTAAGTGCTAAAATTTGTGATGGCAGATTTTATAACAAAGTTCTTTTACCAAGTATAAAAGACATACAAAAAACGAATATACAAAATGGGTTGATGTTTAAAGACGCAATGTTAGGATCAGACTGGATTAAACATTTGAAAAAGCATGTTAAAACTGCTATTGTTGAATCTCGTAACTTCGACAATATAAATCAAAATTGCTCACTTCTTGTAACTCATGTTGATACAAATAATGTTAAACCAGAATTTATTCGTAAATGGGAATCGATAGATGATTTAATAGATTGTTGCATTACATCTTCTTGGATTCCAGTAATATTTGGCGGGTTTTTCAAACAATTTAGAAAAGGCGACTGTGTTGATGGAGGATTTAGCAATATATTATCTAATAATTCTTTTGATCCAGATTACAATCATAATTGGTTACATATAGAATTATCTACATTTGGAAGGTTCGAGAAAAATATTTTTTCTACTTTACATAGCTTCATTACTTTAGCATTTTCTGCCAATGAAAACTATGTATTGAATCTTATGAATCAAGGATATATTGATGCAAAAAATAATGACATATATTTCAAAAACTTTAAAAAACTAAAATAATTCAATTATTAAACTGGTGTTCAGTAGAATCACTTCCTTGAATTTGTGTACTATATGAATCCCCTAAAGCAGCTGTTAATGTAGAATCTACTAATTCAGAACCACTAAACTGTTGATGTGTTAACATATCAAGATTCATATCTTTTTCTTTATCTTGAATACTATTTACATAAGCATACATGCTATTCTCTTTGAATTCCCTTGAAAATTGAGCTGCAGCTAATCCATTTAAATGAAATCCAGCAAGTGTTATAAATGACCATACATAACCCATTTTTCCTAACTCATGATGATATTCTTTCATATCTCCAACACTAAGACCACTACTACCCCAATTAAAACTGGGTGATGTATTGATAGCCAAGAACACTTTATCTTTATCTACTCCATCCGCAAAAGTCTTTGCATCTTCCAAAGATGGTGTATCCAATTCACACCATAATAAATCAACATATGGTATCATAGCATTTCCACGTGCAATTGCAAGATCTAAACCACAATCCACATAATAATATCCTTCCGGACTACGGGCTGGTTTCCACTTGTCTAGATTATGCCTATTTCTACGTATTTCATTACAATTAGGGGTCGCACCGAGTATAAATGGTTTATCTACGGGATCAATATCTGAATCTATAAATTTCGCAGACTTTGCATCAGTACGTCCTACTATTAAAGTTTTTGTACCCATAATATCACAAGTCAATCTTGCTGATTTTAATCTACTTATTTGTTCTTGCATAGAACATAAGACTTTTCCCCCTTGATGTCCACACTTCTTTGCACCATTTTTTTGATCCTCAATATGAATACCTGCTGCCCCAGCTTCTACAAACATTTGTGTTAATTTCATAACTGTAGATGGGCCCCCATGACCAGCATCGGCATCTGCTATTATTGGTCTTAAATAATCTGTATTACGCTCAAACTTTTGTAATCGGCAATTTCTTTCAAACTGTTTTCTATCGTGAAATAATTGAGCTCGAAACAATTGGTCTACTTTTTTTGGAACAGAATCATAAGGATAATCAGCAAGATCTGGGCCGGGTAAATTATTACTACTTGCAGTTGAAGAAGTTTGCCATCCAGAAACATATACACTATTTAAATAAGGTGCCATTTGAGTTACTTGTAATGGATCTAATGCACCATAAGTATATTCGCATATTTTATTCTTTTTTGCATTTTCTAAAATATTCCAAATTTTATTTGCCATTCTATTTGACATATATTCGGGTGGTATTTGACTTCCTTGTAAAGATACTATTTTTTTAGCATCCCAAGAACGTCTTATATTTTTAAATCTATCATTTTTCAACCATTTTGATATATTTTTTACTCTAGTTCTAAAAGTCATTTTAAATAGCCTATATTTTTATTTTGTATATATACCGCATTTATATTAAACTAATAAACTACGAACAATAGCCTCTATAAGAGGGGGTGGTACAGCATTTCCGATTTGTTTTATTTTTTCTTTTCTATTACCTACAATTTGAAAATTTGATGGAAATCCTTGAATTTGTTTTAGTTCATCTGGTAATATTGTTCTTAAATAATAACCATTTCTATTTTGTAATGGAACAAATAGCCTTGGTTGATGATCATAAGCACATATGATTGTTTTACTTGGTTTACGTATATCAATTATTTCAGCATGTATTGGTGAATCACGCTTTCCAAACGATAATAAAGAATCATATGTTTTTCCATTATATGTGTGTCTTGTCCTTTGATCGTTTTTTGCTTTAAGTTTCAAATATGGATGTACATTATTTTCAGTTTCATCATTTTCCAGATTTCTAAGAATACATTCATATGGTATTTGAGTCATATCAAAATCTTCTGGCTCAATTTTAATAGCTCCTTCCATATTAAACTTAATAATACCTATAAGATTTGGTTCGTCATTTACTGGAGATGGAAAAACATACTCTTGTTCCAAATCATTACGAATACCCACAATTATCAATCTTTCTCTTTTTTGAGGAACTCTAAACAAATTTACTTTACAAACTTGATCATAAATATTATATCCAATTCTCTCAAATTCAGATTTAATAATATCAAAATATAATTCACCATTTTCAGTCTTTTTTGTTAAAAGACCTTTTACATTTTCGCCAATCAAATATTTTGGTTTTACAATATTTACCACTCTTACAAATTCTCTAAACATTGTATTTCTTGGATCCTCCTCTTTTCGTTTTCCAGCACTACTAAAACTTTGGCAAGGAAATCCTGCAAAGACTAAATCTACATTATTTCTATATTCTTCAAATTTTGAATCTGGTATATTTAAAATATTTCTTCCTTCTTTTTCATTTTTAGAATCATCAATAATTAGTCTACTATTTGGAAAATTTAGTTCGTGTGATTCAATAGCCTTGCTATCATATTCATTATAAGCAATTACATTACCTCCCGCATATTCAATTCCAAGACTATCTCCACCCAAACCACTAAACAAACTTATAGAATTTAACTCATTAACCATTATCAAATGAAATTAATAATAATTTTATACTTATGCACTATTGTAGTTAACTATATATAAATATACAAATAATAGATGATATATACTACATTTTTTACTATATCTTTTGTATTTTTCAAAGCTTTTGCATTTAGTTTGTTAAATCCTGAATCACAAAGACTAATGAATGCCGCTAAAAAATTAAGACAAGAAGCAAAAATATTAGAAAAAGAATTAATACAAGAACGCAAAGATTATGAATCAAAAAAATACTTAAAAGATAATTTGATTGCTGGTGAAAAAGATTTTATAATTCCCAAATTGTTTGTTACAAAAATTGATACAAAAAACAAATTGAATTTACATTGGGAGTTGAAAAGAGATGGCGAAACTCGATTAAAAATATTAGATAATAATAACTATTTATTGGGAAGAGCATTAGGAAAATGGATTAAAAAGAAGTCTCGTCTTGGTATTGGTCATATTATCATTTTTCGTGGATGGGGAGTTGGTTTATCAATTCGTTGTAAATTTATTTCAATTTCGAGATATGAACACAAAAGAGCAAAACACAATTTCAATAAATGTAATTCAAATCTTAAAATTTTGAATAAAGACTTGGATTCTTTAAGACAATCTGCAAAAATTATTTCAAATATTAATCCTCCGAAACCTATTTTTCCAATTATTTCTACTGAGTCTATAGCATATACATTCTTTTTTACATTTAGAAGATTGTTTAAAAAGTTTATTTTTATAACAACAGAAAAATTAATACTTATTAGTATTCATTTCGCTAAAAAAGACACACAAAAATGGGAAAAAATAGTTAATATAGGTAACAGTGACAAATATATTAAACTTATTGATGATTTTTATGTTATCAACAATGAAGGCTCTATTAATATTAGAGGTTTAATACCTATATATAAATCGTGGGTAAAATCTCCAAGATATTTATACAAAGATAAAATTAGTCTCGAATATTATGATATAATAAAAACAAGAACTGGGGGACGTGTTGGGGGAGTTTTTTCTAACAATTTCTAACTTATATATAGGAGAGTCTATATGTTTTTATACGCTATTCTTTTCATAAGCCTTACTCAACTGTTCAATTACAGATTTTCCAGAAAACTTAATTGCTTCTACCTCTTCATTTTTCCAAATATTATCAATTAAAGGATTATCAGAATCTGTCTTTGTTTTCTTTACTGGTGGGGGAATAAACGAAGAAACATAGTAGGTGGGAGGTTTCGAAATCCTGCCAGTATATAAAAGCGACGATTCCATTTCACTTTTTTCTTCATCTACATCGTATGTGTATACTACATTTTGTTTTTCTTTGTTATCTAATAATACTTCCAATAAATTTAGAGACCAATAGTCACCAATTTCATTCCATTTTGCATCAATAATACCATTTAGATCGCGATAAACCCAGTGTCTATCGGCCTTTGTTGTACCCCTAATAATAACAGTTGATCCAAAATTCTTAACATAATCAATTACACCATCCTTATTACGTGCCTTAATATAATCAATACAACTATTCATGATTTTCTTCTTCATTAATGGTACAATAATCTCTTCATCAGCAAAAGATTCTTCATCAGAATATTCATCATCGGGTTCATAATCACTATCACTTACAATAGACACAGAATCCTTGTCTGATTCGTAATACATAGTCTGTTTATATTCTTTCAAATTATTAGTCATTGGGGAAAGTTTATCAATTTTTCTTCTAATATCTGTCAACATTAGGTCAATATTGTAGCAGAACGAGAAGATTAAAGCAGTGATAGCAAGAATGGCCGTATTGAATAGAAGGTCAATATTACAGGTTGTTAAATTCATAATGTTTTTTTACTTACACTTATATTCTCTAATTTAGTATTTTTGTAATCATTTTTTTGTAATTTCTCTCTTTTTTTTCCAAATAATCCAAATATTTTTTATAATTTTCTATATTTTGCTCTAATTTCTCTTTGCTTGTTGATTTTAAATTGACTAAATCCAGTTTCCAATCTTCCAGAAATACAAGTTTCTCGTTGTTATTATCCTTTTTCCTACTGAATATAATAAATGTATCGTGTGAAGTAAGACTCCAAGAATATTCTCGTTGTTTTTCACTGATAGAAGGATTTTTCCTATTAAAAAAACGTGATTTCAATTCACTTGATTCCCAATAAATATTATTATTATCATATTTTCCATACCAAATAACATCTATATTCATTCTAAACATCCTAAATTGGTCTGATAATTGTACACTATTATTGTTTAATACCTTTAATTGAGTTGGTTTTTTTGTTGTAAATATGAAATTATGTAATGGGCTTAGTGAAGAAGCCATGGCCCATTTTTCTTCAAAATTTACATAGTTTCTATATACAAAACTATATTCGCCAGGAATAATACCCTGAGCTCCATTCCAACTATTCTCTTTATTACATAATTTATTCCATTCATTTCTGTTTTCTATATTTTCTACAATACCACTTCTTGAAATAGTATCAATATATTTACTATATCTAAATTGATTTCCAGAAGTTATATTAACATCCAATTTTTTCATTTTATTCAACTTATGACCAGCTAATACATCAATTCCTATAGAATAGGATAAAATCCCAGCACTTAAATATCTTACTATGGGGATAATCATTTATTTTTTATATATCTTCGAATCCTTAATTAGTTTCAGGTTATACTCTAACCCTCCCCACCGGATTCAACCGACAGTACCTTTCCAAGCATAATAAGAGCATT
>CETY01034378.1_pt1 | contig 10438 bp, 14 predicted proteins | sample 361551 | NCBI WGS metagenome assembly CETY01 (sample SAMEA2623135, study PRJEB7988) | marine metagenome | biome: marine biome (ENVO:00000447); feature: deep chlorophyll maximum layer (ENVO:xxxxxxxx); material: "saline water (ENVO:00002010), including plankton (ENVO:xxxxxxxx)" | depth 45 m | reverse complement strand
TTATTAGTTTTTAAATCCGACTCTGACTTTGATGATGAAGAAGATGATGATGATGGTATAATGATTATTAGATAATAGCTTGACACAAACCCCATAACATTTTATAATGGTCTTGTAAACCGTTATAGAGCGATGACTCTCAACATTAAATTTAAAAAAGACTTAGACACTCTTATTGCTGCAGCAAATAGAGAAATATATTTGGATATTAAGCATCCAAAATTATATAAAAAAGTTAGAAGATATTACGAAGGATTACAATATATTAGTTTAAATGGTGAAGACCCTGACGCAGACTACAACGCTGTGGTAGAATGTCTTATAGAGGACTTAAAACTATGATTGAAGTATTACTACAGAATGAACCATATAGGTATGTTCGAAAAGAGAAACTCCTAGAGAACGGTCAACCTGATTATCGCATTCAGAAGTGGGACAATCACAATGGATATAAAGACATGTATCTCTGTGATAATTACATGCAGATACAAACTGCTATGGATGATTTTGAATATACCAAATGGTTAGACCCTGCTGGTGTTCCATGTTATATAAAAGATGACTAAAGAAAATAGACCTTGGGGTTGGTATGATGTAATCAGCGAAGGAGCAAGGTATAAAGTTAAGTGTATTGAAGTTGCTGCAGGATCAAGTTTGTCTCTACAAAGACATACCCATCGAGCAGAGCATTGGGTTGTTGTTGAAGGAACAGCACTCGTATACATAGAGGGTGAAAAACAATTAATACATGAAAATCAAAGTACCTACATTCCTGTGGGTGCTAAACACAGACTATCAAATCCTGGTAAAATACCTTTAAAAATAATAGAGGTTCAAAGTGGTCCTTATCTTGAAGAGGATGATATTGAAAGATTTGATGATGAATATGGTAGAGTTTAATTTATGAAAAGAGTTCTTATTACAGGTGGTGCAGGTTTTATCGCACACCATTTAATTGGTCATATACTAAAGACCACAGACTGGGAAATTATAACACTAGATCGTCTTGATTATAGTGGTAATTTAAATCGTCTTGATGATTTAATGATTCCTTTTATGCCCGATACAAGGAGAAGGGTAAAGATTGTTTACCATGATTTAAAGGCACCACTCAATCCATTAATTTGTAGTGAGATAGGAAAGGTAGATTATATTCTACACTTAGCAGCAGGTTCTCATGTTGATAGAAGCATTGATTATCCAATGGAATTTGTCATGGACAATGTGGTTGGAACCTGTAATATTTTAGAATTTGCTAGATTACAAAAAGATAATTTAGAGAGATTCATTTATTTTAGTACAGATGAAATATTTGGTCCTGCTCCTGATGGAATCAAATATAAGGAGAATGATAGATATAATTCTACAAACCCTTACAGTGCGACTAAAGCAGGTGGAGAGGAGTTAGCAGTTGCCTATGAAAATACTTATGGACTGCCCATCTACATTACACATACTATGAATGTGTTTGGTGAAAGGCAGCATCCAGAAAAATTCATACCCATGTGTATACGTAAGGCAAGAGATGGTGAAAGTGTGACTATACATAGTGATGCGACTAAGACAATACCTGGTTCAAGACATTATATTCATGCTTTGGATGTTGCTTCTGCAGTTGTTTTTTTACTTAACTATAAAGGATCATTTGAACCTACATGGGGTAGTGCTAAATGTCCTAAGTTTAATATTGTAGGATCTGAAGAGTTAAATAATTTAGAACTCGCAAATATTATCGCAGGAGCACAAGAAAAAGAACTTAAGTATGAGTTGGTTGATTTTCATTCAGCAAGACCAGGTCATGATTTAAGATATGCTCTTGACGGAAGTAAGATGAAAGAGTTAGGATGGGAGCCTGCTAAATCAGTTCGTGAGAGAATTGCAGATGTTACAAAGTGGACTCTCGCAAATAGACGTTGGATTTCACTATAGGAGGAAACATGAAAACAGCATTAGTATTAGGTGCAGGTGGTTTCATCGGAAGTCACATGGTAAAAAGATTACGTGATGATGGATATTGGGTGAGAGGTGTTGATCTTAAAGCACCTGAGTTTTCTAAAACAAAAGCAAATGAATTTGTTTATGGAGATCTTCGTGATGTAGATTTTGTTCGTCGTGTATTGCATTACAAAGGAGAGCAAGGTAATTTTTATAATGAAATACCATATAAGATGATAGAGTCTTTTGACGAGATATATCAGTTTGCTGCTGACATGGGCGGTGCTGGTTTTGTATTTACAGGAGAGAATGACGCAGACATTATGCATAACTCTGTAAGTATCAATTTAAATGTTCTTGAAGAGCAGAGAAAGTTTAATGAAAGTTATGATGTAAATAAAACAAAGATATTTTATTCTGGTTCAGCATGTATGTATCCAGAGCACAATCAATTAGATCCAGATAATCCAGACTGTCGTGAAGAATCCGCTTACCCTGCTGACCCTGACTCCGAATATGGATGGGAAAAACTCTTCTCCGAAAGATTATATTTCGCTTATAATCGTAACTATAATATACCTGTTCGTGTTGCTCGCTACCATAATATATTCGGACCAGAGGGAACATGGCAAGGAGGAAGAGAAAAGGCACCCGCAGCAATCTGTCGTAAAGTCGCGTACGCAGAAAACGGAGAGTCCGTTGAAGTGTGGGGTGATGGAGAACAGACTCGATCCTTTTTGTATATTGACGAATGTATTGAAGCAACTCGAAGATTGATGGATTCTGATTTCATGGGACCTGTGAATATTGGTTCAGAAGAGATGGTTACAATCAACGAACTTGTTGATACAGCAGCAAGAGTCGCAGAGAAGACTATTAATAAGGAACACATCGACGGTCCTCTTGGTGTTCGTGGTCGTAATTCAAACAACGATTTAATACGTGAAAAATTAGATTGGGATTATTCACAATCCCTTGAAGATGGAATTGAAAAAACTTATAACTGGATTAACACTTTTGTTTGTGCTGATAAAATTACAGGAAAGGAAGAATTAAAAACTACTCCAAAAGAATTGAATCCAGTTTCTAGATTTTTAAAATGGATGGACAGATAAATGCTTGGATTTAATCACTTTGGTAAGTTAGGACAACTGGGAAATCAGATGTTTCAATATGCAGCACTAAGAGGCATAGCAACTAAAATAGGAACTAATTTTATGATACCAGATCATCGAGAAATATTCGATGATGGTATTGGAAACAAATACACTATTCTTTTATTTGATGTTTTTAATTTAAAGAATGCTTCATATAAAGGAATGTTGAATACTGTTCATTATGTTCAAGAATCTCATTTTCATTTTGATGAAGAGATGTTTGATATATCTAAGAAAGAAGATTATTCTCTATATGGATTCTTTCAAACTGAAAAATATTTTAAACATATAGAAGATTCGATCAGGATTGATTTCTCATTTAAGGATGAGATTAAAAATTATTGTGAACCAATAAGAAAACAATTTAAAAATCCAATCTCTCTTCATATTCGTAGAGGTGATTATGTGATTAACTCTGGCAATCACCCTCCATTAGAATTGGATTATTATGAAGAGGCATTGAAAGAATTTGATAGTAACCGAGATATCATTATCTTTTCAGATGATACTGATTGGTGTAAGGAACAGAAGTTATTTGAGGATGATAGATTTGCTATTGCAGAAGGTGGTAATCAGTTCTACGATATGTGTCTAATGACAATGTGCGATGATTTTATTATTGCTAATTCTAGTTTCTCATGGTGGGGTGCTTGGTTAGGTAATCGTGGTAAAGTTGTTGCACCTAAAACATGGTTTGGTAAAAATTTAAATCATGATACAAAAGATCTATATTGTGAGAACTGGATTAAATTATGAGAATGTCAATCGCCATTCCAACCTACGAATCAAAGGGGAGGAGTGTAGAGTTTTTAGATGATCTTTTTAGAACTCTTGAAATTCAAACCTTTAAAGATTTTGAAGTGGTTGTATCTGATCATAGTAAAGATGATAAACTAGTTAATGTTATTGATGAGTTTCAATATAAGTTTGATATAAAATATGTCAAAAATAAAAATGATCTAGGTAACGGTCCTGCCAATACTAATAATGCTCTAAAGAATTGTTCTGGAGATATCATAAAGGTGATGTTTCAGGATGATTTTTTTTATGACGATGAAGCATTACAGAAGATACATGATTCTTTTGATGATAAACATGACTGGTTAGTGTGTGGGTCAAACCATACTCAAGATGATGGTAATAGTTTTTATTGGGACTTGTATCCAAGGTGGAATGACAGTATAATACAAGGTGTAAATAGTATTAGTTCGCCATCAGTAATGGCTGCTAAAAAGAAAGTTTTTGATCAAATAAATTTTGATGAGACTTTGGTTATGATGATGGATTGTGAAATTTATTATCATATTAAAAAGAAATTTGGAGAACCAATATATCTTCGTGATGTTCTAGTTTCAAATCGAGTTCATGAAGATCAAATATCTTTAAGATATAATGCTTCACCAAATTCTACTAATGACCTTGATCGTGAGGTTCAATATTGTATATCAAAACATTTGGAGTGATTAATGTATAAAGTAATGATAGTAGGTCATGGGTTTGTAGGATCTGCTGTGGCTTCACTTTTCTCAGAAAAAGAAAAAGTAATTGTTGATCCTAAATTTACTGACACTAAATTATCTGATTATCCTGGCATAAAATTTGATGCTGTCTTTGTTTCAGTTGATACTCCAAAGGCAGAGGGATTTAAATTATTAGATTCTATTCTCTGTGATTTGGATTATGCAATGATGAAAGGAACACCAGTTTGTTGTAAGTCAACAGCAACACCTGAGTTCTATTATAATGTCTCTCAAAAGTATAAGAATATAAAGATAGTTCATAGTCCAGAATATTTAAATAAATCTAATCCGATTAAGATGTTTCAAGAACAAAAATTCTTTATCATCGGTGGAGATCAACATGCTGCGATGACAGTTGGTCATATATTTAAATCGAGATTGAATCATGTAGAGAAAATTAGATACACAGATATTAAAACAGCTGCGATGGTCAAGTATTCAGAGAATGCTTTTCTAGCAACCAAAGTAACTTTCTTTAATGAACTATACAAGATGTATAAGTCTCAAGGATGTGAATCATCTTATGAAGAGTTTGCTGAGATGGTTGGATTAGATGAACGTATTGGACAATCGCATACTCAAGTACCTGGTCAAGATGGTAAGTTTGGATGGGATAGTCATTGTTTTAATAAAGACCTGTATGAATTAGAAAAGTTTGGTGGTAGTCCTTTGATTAAATTTATTAGAGAACTCAACGCAGAACATCGGAGTATTGATACATGAAGATTGCAGTACTAACTTCTTCTATTGGTAGTACAAAATTATTAGATCCAAAACCATTTGATGATGTGGATTATCATGCTTTTGTTGATTACGAAGATGATACATCTTGGATTAAACATCCTATCATTCCTTTCTCATCTGATGTTCGATATAAGAATCGTAGAGATGCAAAAGTATATAAAGTTCTTCCGTTTGCTTTTTTACCAGATTATGATTACTACTTCTGGATTGATTCAACACATACATTACAGGCAAATCCCCAAGAAGTAATTGATAAGTATCTTACAAATAGTGACGTAGCAGTTTTCAAACATCCACAAAGAGATTGTATCTACGTAGAAGGTGAATTTGTAAAACAAATTAAGTTTGATCACCCTAACTTATTAGAGGATCAACTTGAATTTTACAAGGATATGTGCTATCCTAAGAACAATGGTTTATATGAATTACCAGTAAGAGTACAAAGAAATACAAAACTAACTCAACAGATGGGTTGGATGTGGTGGGAGCAAATATGTATGTTCTCATCAAGGGATCAAATTAGTTTTCCCTTCGTATGTCATCAACTTGGAATCAAACCAACTATACTTCCAGGTGTAGCAAATACAATTCAAGGCAATGAAATTATGCCACAATTAATATTATCAAATCATAGTAGAATATTATGAATATCTTAGAACAGATTGCAGCAAAAGCAGAGAGAGGAGATACTGGGATGTCTCTTCATTATGGATTTCTTTATTCTTGTGTAATAGGATTAGAATCTAAAAATGTATTTGAATTTGGTAGTGGATTTTCTACACATGTAATTCTTCATGCTCTTGAAAAAACTGGTGGGATTTTAACAAGTTGCGACATCATTGATTATGAAGTTAATCCATCCATAACAGAATTTACCAAGAATAGTAATAGATGGAATTTTTATAATGGAAATAGTAATGAAATATTTGAAGATAATTCTTTTGACCAGTATGAATTAATTCTTCATGATGGTTCTCATATAGGTGAAGAAGTATTAGTAGATTTAAATAACATATATCCCTATCTAAAAAATGATGGCATCATCATCACACATGATACAAGACATCATACTCTTGGTGGTGGTATGAGTAAAGCAGTTGAAGACTTTATAAAAGATAAAGATGTAGAATGTGCCACCCTTCCATACGGATATGGATTGACATTCATTCGAAACAAAGCTAATGTTGATAGTAAAGTTGAATTGACTTGGAGAAAAAGATGAAGGCACTATTCTGTGAGCATCCTAATAAATCATTATCAAGTGGTTACTGTTCATATTATAGTGAAATATTCCACGCTCTAAAAGAAGTTTTTGATATTGAATTTAAAAACTTTGTTCCAAGATCTACAAGTGAATTTAATGGATATGATATTGTCTTTCTTGGTTTTGGTCATACTGATTGTGGAGAGGGGAAACCAACTTCATTAATAAGAAACTCTGATGTAAAATTATTTCCTATTCTGAATAAAGAATATACAGGATTAGAAAATAAACTTGATTGGATTAAGGAGATGCAACCAACTGCAGGTCTGACAGTTCATCATGATACTAAGTATTATACAGAGTATACTGGATTTCCGTTTCATCGAATTATGTGGTCGGCAAATCAAAATCAATTTAAAAATTATGGTGGAGAATATGAGCATGATCTTTTCTTTTCTGGTGTTACAAGACCAGAGCAGACAGAAAATTTAAGGGAGAGAGTTTTATCAAAACTCGTTAAGTTAAGTAGTTATAAATTATTTGTAAATATTAGATCACATAAGAATAACTACGCAGGAACAATATTTTCCGATGATGAATATTCAAAACATTTATCATCATCTAAAATATGTTTCATTACCACAGGACCAGCAGATTTAGTTGGAACAAGATACTTCGAAGTCATGGCAGCAAATCGAAGTCTTATATTATGTAATCGAATGAGTATGGATGTCTATGAAGACGTTATGATTGATGGTCACAATTGTGTAATGTTCTCTGATGAAGATGAGTTTTTTGAAAAGGCAACTTATTATCTTGAGAATGAAAATGAAAGAATGAAAATTGTAAATAATGCTTACACTCATTTCATAACCACACAAACATGGAGTATGAGTGCTATGAGAATCAAATCAATCACTGAGGTATATTGATGGTTATTGAAAAGTTCTGTAAAGTAACTACTAATTTTTATTATAAAAATCCAGACAATTTTAAAAATATTATTAATGGTGGTAATGAAATGAGATCGTCTGTTAAGGAGGGAAAATATAAAGTAATTACTTTTGCAGATAGAGATCATGAAAGAATAATGAATATGAAAAGATTCAAAGAGAAGATTTCTAATTATTCAACTATTGATGATGTACAAGTCTTTACTTTATCTGATATAGATTCTGATTTCATTCGTGATTATCATAATTTATTTGAGGGTAAATTTTTTCCTTGGATATCTAAAATATATTTTACATATAAGACATTGATGAATAGTAATTTTGGAGATGTTGTTCTTTGGATTGATAGTGATATAGTTGATATATTGGAAGATGGTATTGATAACCTTTATAACTTATGCAATAATTCTGAGAAGGGTGTTGTTGGATTTCATAATGATTTTTGGTTAGAAAGATTATTTACTAAGAGAGATCTTTATAAACATTTGGATGTTGATTCTCCAGAATATTGGAATACTAATCAAGCTTACGGTGGATTCTTTGTAGTGAAGAAAAATGATTTTACACTTAACTTCTTTAAGCAGTGGATTGACGTTGCTACTACACCTGGTTTATTTAATGACTCTCCATCTAAGTCGGAAAATTTGGATGGATTTATAACTCATAAATATTGTCAATCTATACTTTCGTTATTGTTAAAGAAATATAATATTAAAACATTTCCACTTCCATTATATGATTTAGATTCTACAAATGTTATAGGAATTCATTCTGGATATTTCAATGACAATGTAAAACTTCCTCTTGTATGGGAATCTTGTTGGCACAATATAAGTCTTCAAGAGCAATGGAAAAGTTGTAACCGTAAGTTTGGAAAAAAAGTCTCTCCTGAGAATTGCTTATCATCATCTATTAGTTATTTTAAATAAAATGAAAAAAGTCTTTATTACTGGTGGAACGGGAACTATAGGAAAATCATTTATTGAAAAATACTATGACACATATGAATTTTATAGTGTTAGTAGGAATGAGCAATTAATAGCAGATTTGAAACATGAATTTCCAAAAGTAAAATGTTATGTTGGAAGTATATGTAATGGTGATTATCTTTTAAATTTATTTGAAAAAATAAAACCAGACATTGTTATACATTCTGCTGCGATGAAACATATCAATCTTGCGGAAGAGAATCCAGTTACAGCTGTGACAGTAAATGTTAATGGATCTATAAATGTTGCTAATGCAAGTTTGAGGGCGAGAGTTCCTTTAACAATCGCAATCAGTACAGATAAAGCATGTAATCCATATTCAACATATGGATATACAAAAAAATTAATGGAGCAGGTCTTCAGTGAATATCATTCGAGTGAAACAAAATTTGTATGTACAAGATTCGCGAATGTTGCTAAAAGTAATGGATCTGTAATTCCTTATTGGTTATCTGAAAATGAAAAAGGAAATCAACTTAAGTTAACTGATATTGAAATGAATAGATTAATGTTTTCTAAAGAAAACTCTGCGAAATTAATTCACAAATGTATTGAGTATGTTAATGAGGGTGAGGATAAATTTTTTATATTGTCCAGTTTAATGAAGAATGTAAATCTATACTCTCTTGCTAAACTTATCAGTCCTTTTGAAGTAGAAGTTATTGGAAGAAGACCAGGAGAAAAATTAAATGAAACATTAATATCTGAAAAGGAATTAAAATTTACAAAATTGGACGGAAAGTTTATTTTGGTATATAATGAAGTAGTTGATGGTAAAAGATTAGATAAAGAGTATTCTTCTTTATCTGCAGAAAATATGACCGATGAGGAAATGAAAAATCTATTATGAAAAGTATTGTAACTGGTGGATGTGGTTTTATAGGATCTCATCTTGTAAAAAGATTAGTTAGTTTAGGACATGAAGTTATTGTCTTAGATAGAGTTCAACCACATAATCCTTGTGAGGGAGCAACTTATTATCTTCAAGATCTCTCTGAGAATTATTCAAAATTTATACACCTATTTGATAGTGTTAATAATGTTTTTCATTTAGCATCAGATGTATCAATTCCATATTGTGTTGAAAAACCAAATGAAAGTATGTACAATAATATTGTTTCTAGTATGAATGTCTTGGAATGTTCAAGAATTCATAAAATTAATAAGTTTATAATATCATCTACCTCTGCTGTGTATGGAAATACTGCATTTGTTCCTAGTTACGAACATCAACAAGTACAGTGTTTGAATACTTATTCAATCTCAAAATATTCTGCGGAACAATTATGTCAAATGTATTATAATCTTTATGGTCTTAAGACTGTAATTTTTAGGTACTTTAATGTTTATGGTGAGGGGCAGCATAAGACAGGTCAGTATGCTCCAGTGATGTCAATTTTTAAAAGACAAAAAGATAATAAACAACCACTAACAGTGATTGAACCAGGATACCAAACTCGTGATTTTGTTCATGTTGATGATATTGTACATGCAAATATTTTAGCATCTCAAAAAGATTTGAATAATTATGGTGAAGTCTTTAATGTCGGAACTGGAGAAGGAACAGATATTCAAACTATCGCAGATCTAATATCCGATTATCAAACTAGTATTCCTCAAAGACCTGGTGAAGCATTGCATTCTAGATCAAATACTGATAAAATAAAAGAGACCTTAAATTGGAATTATAAAATTAAAGTGATTGATTGGATAACAAAAAAATTTAATGGAGCATCATGAACGTAGATTTGTTTAAGAATACAAAACTATCTCAACAAGAAGTCCAACTCATAGTTGATGAGTATGGAGAGACAAGTTCTGATAGATTTTTTAATGAGATTAATAAAGTTAAAGATGGTATTCTTGTTGATCTGGGAGTTTGTGATGGTTTTAGTTCTAGACTAATGTTAGAAAAATGTTTAGAAAATAATAATTT
>CETY01016656.1_pt1 | contig 10455 bp, 5 predicted proteins | sample 361551 | NCBI WGS metagenome assembly CETY01 (sample SAMEA2623135, study PRJEB7988) | marine metagenome | biome: marine biome (ENVO:00000447); feature: deep chlorophyll maximum layer (ENVO:xxxxxxxx); material: "saline water (ENVO:00002010), including plankton (ENVO:xxxxxxxx)" | depth 45 m | reverse complement strand
ATTAAAAAAATTTGGTTTTAAAGTTGAGAAAGTTAAAGGCTATGGAAAGAAGCGTCATAAGCTTATTGGATCAAACTCTTCAGATAATTCAGATACAAAGACTGGAAGTGGTAAAAAGAAAAAAATAGGTATTATCGGAAGCGGCATTGCTGCAAGCTCAGTAGCTTTTGCAGCTGCGCAAAATGGAGCGAATGTAGAAATATTTGAGTCTGCAGATGATATTGCTGCTGGGGCTTCTGGAAATCCTGTTGCTGCATTGTATCCAAGATTTTCAAATAACAACTCGCCATATTCATTTCTAACTGCGCAAAGTTATTTTTTTGCTGAGAAATTATATTCTCAAATGCCTAATGCATACATGCAAACTGGTCTTTTGTTCTCTCATTCAAATGATTATCAAGCTCAGTGGATAGAAGAGATGAAGCATCTAAATCGAAATGATCTATTTGAAATTATTGATACAAAAAAAATGAAAAAAGTATATGGGTTTGAATCTCATGGTCTGTTGGTAAAAAAAGGTGGTTACTTATTTCCAAAATTAATTTGCAAAGAATTACTCGCTCATCCAAAAATTAAAATTTCTTACAATCATCGCTTTGATAATTGGCTTAAAAATAAATCTAAGATAGATATTCATTTTTCTAATCAAGAAAAAAAATCTGGTTTTGATGAATTGGTTATCGCGAATGGCCCAGGTTTAGAGCAATATTTGTTCGGTATGAAAATTTCAAAAGGTCAATTAATTGGTTTAAAAGGTAGCCAGCAAATTAACTTGGATCTTCCGCTCAACTCGGCTGGTTATATTTTACCCGAGGTTAATGGGGTAACTTGGATTGGTTCTACGCATGAGCGAGAATTTAAAAATATTGATATTTGTTATGAAGCTGGGTATGAGTTAATTGAGAGAACTAATAAAAACTTTAATATCGAGCTTGCAGGTGCAGAAAATATGCTAATGACGGCGAATCTTAGAGTTGGAAGCAAGGATAGATTACCTCTAGCAGGAAAGGTAGAAGAAAATGTATATGCCGTTGGAAGTCTAGGTTCAAGAGGCTTTAGCTTAGGACCTTTGCTGGGAGAGTATGTTGCATCTCTTATAAATAACTCTCCAAGCCCAATATCTTCTGGGATAGCCTTAGCTATAGACCCGCTAAGATTTAAAGATTAACTAGTAGATTTTCCACCAACATTTCTGCAGAGGACATGTCGGTCGGAGCATAGCTTGATCCCTTTCGCCATTTAGTTAGCCCAGTCCAAAGAGTTTTATCTAAATCTTTATCCCTGACAGATATTCGTAAAAAGAACTCTGGGACAGAGTTGATTCTTTCTGGCTCATACAGATAATTTCTATACATTGGATAGCCGTAAAAACGAAAATCATCATATTTAATTTTATCTTTTGTTGTAACGCTCACATCTACGATAATGGAAGCATCTTGAGAGGATTGATGCCCTACTCCTTCTAAATATTCTTTAGCTGCATCACCAAGATTTTCAATTAAAATTGGATCCATCTCAACCGGCAACGATTCTTTGTTCAATTGAATTTTAAAACTTGTTTTTTCTTCCAACTGGAAATTATCTCGACTATTTAACTCTGTAAATGGTGTAGATGTGCAAGCTGAAATAAAGCTAATAATAGTGAATATTAAAAAGTTTCTTTTAAGTGTCATAGGTAATAGTAATCTTTCAATAATATGACTAATATAATGCATTTATTTTATTTATAAACCATGTTTCAACTAAAAGAATCTAAAAAAATTAAATTATTGGATGTGAATGCGCAAGTCTATCAACATTCCAAATTTAATACTCAACACATTCATCTTGATGCTGATAATGATGAAAAAGTTTTTATGGTTGCCTTTCGCACCATTCCGGAAGATTCTACGGGAGTGGCTCACATCTTAGAACATACATCCTTATGTGGCTCTAAAAAATACCCAGTTCGGGATCCGTTTTTTATGATGATTAGACGATCACTTAACTCGTTTATGAATGCATTTACATCAAGTGATTGGACTGCATATCCATTTGCAACTCAAAATAATAAAGATTTTAAAAACTTATTAGATGTTTATGTTGATTCAGCTTTTTTTCCTAGATTAGATCCACTTGATTTTTCTCAAGAAGGTCATCGACTAGAAATTGATAGTGAGAATAATTTAGAAATAAAAGGAGTAGTCTTTAATGAGATGAAAGGGGCTATGAGCTCTCCAACAGATCAGCTTTGGCATGGAATGTCTAAATATCTTTTTGAAGAAACTACTTATCACCATAATAGCGGCGGAGATCCTGAAAAAATTATTGATTTAACACATGCTGATTTGGTTGCCTTCCATCAAAAACACTATCATCCGAGTAACGCAACTTTTTTTACTTTTGGTAATGTATCTATAGATGAGGTTCACAATCATCTAGAAGAGAATGTTTTCCAAAAATTCTCGCCTGCCCCAGAGCAACTAACGATCAAGCCGGCAAAAATATTTACAAGTCCAGTTAGAGCCAGCGGCACATATCAACCACTTCCTGGTGACGAATCAAATCATCACGTTGTGATCAGTTGGTTACTTGGCGATAGTCATGACCCACTAAATTTATTAGAAAAATATTTTCTATCAAACATTTTACTTGATAATTCTGCATCACCTCTAAGAAAAGCTTTAGAGCTTTCAAAAATTGGAAAGTCGCCCTCTCCGTTCTTGGGTATTGAGCCCAGCAATAAAGAGATAGTATTTATGGCTGGCTTAGAGGGAGTCGAAAAGGATAAGGCTGATGAGGTTGAAGAATTAATTCTAAACACTCTAAATAATCTTGTGATCGATGGTGTGCCTGAAAGCTTAATCAATTCCTCGCTTCATCAATTAGAAATTGGTCAAAGAGAAGTGTCTGGTGGTGGTATGCCTTATGGATTGCAATTAATGCTGGGATGTATGAATGCCTGTATACACCATGATGACCCTATCTCAATGTTAGATCTGGATGCAAACTTTACAAAACTGAAAAAGTTAATATCTAAAAAAGGATATATAGAAGAGTTGATATCATCTAGCTTGATAAACAATCAGCACAGACTTAATTATGAATTAAAGCCAGATCCAAAATTTAACGAAAAATTAGAAAATTTCTTTGCATCAACATTAAAAAGTAAAGAAGAGGCGCTAACTAACCAAGATATAGAGCAAATTAATAATCTTGCGAAAGAATTGAAGGAGCGCCAAGAAGCTGTCGATGATGTTGAAATTCTGCCGAAGGTTACAAAACAAGATATTCCTTTAAAACGTGATTACGCAGAGATATCCTTTTATGAAAATAACAGATCAGTTTATGAAGTGGGAACTAATGGCTTGATGTACTCTGATTTTTTATTTCCATGCAAAAATCTCACTTCTAAAGAATTGCTATTCTCCTCTTTGTACACATTTATATTGACTGAAGTTGGTCTTAAAGAAAATTCCTATGAAGAGATTCAATCATTGCAATCAAGCATTACAGGAGGCATAAATGCTTCCTTCAAACTTCAAACAAATGGTGAGGAAGCATCAGGAAAACTCTTCCTCAGCATTTCCTCTAAATCCCTTGAAGAAAACTTTGAAGCAATGGAAAAGCTTGTATTTAACACTCTAAAAAACGCTAGGTTTGATGAAGAAAACAGGCTGTTAGATTTATTTAATATTTTTGTTGCTAGAAACGAAGAATCATTAAATCAAAATGGTCACATTCTAGCCATGAATTCTGCTTCCAGCAGCCTCAATACACTGTCAGCAACAGCATTTCAAATGTCTGGATTGCAGATGCTGAACCAATCTAAAGCAGCTATATCAAATATTAAAGAAGTTGCTGATACTGCAGAATTAGTTAATATCTTGAAGAGTATTCATTTAAAAGTTTCGCATAATCCATTCGAAATTTTTACTGCTTGTTCTCCGAAAGCTCTAAAAGAGAAATCTTTGAAATTTGAAAAGATTGAATATGAGCCGGAACAGTCTTTAGTAAACCCAAAAAATGAGCAAATTGCGTGGATCACGGGATCGCAAGTATGCTACTGCTCTGAAGCATTTCAAGGTGTTCCAAGAGAGCATAATGATGCACCAGCTCTATCTGTATTGGCCGCTGTGCTAAGGAATGGATTTTTGCATACCGCAATTCGTGAGAAGGGAGGAGCTTATGGCGCGGGCGCAACAAATGATACTTCAACCAATACCTTTAAATTCTTTTCTTACCGAGATCCTAAATGCTCAGAAACATTTGCTGCATTTAAAGAAGCAATAGAATGGTCAAAAATATCAATTACTGATCAACATCTCGAAGAAGCAATTTTGGGAGTTGTATCATCTATTGATAAACCTCTTTCACCAGTTGGTGAAGCAAAAAATGATTTTAATTTTAATCTTGAGGGTATCTCGACTAAAGAACGACTTGAGATGAGACAACGGGTTATTAATTGCACGATTGAAGATCTAATTAAGGTAAGCGAGAAATACCTTACTAAAGATTCTAAGAAATCTATTCTTGCTGGAGAAGCCTATAGAGAGGAAGCAGTATCTCTGGGGCTATCCTTAAAGGAAGTGTAAGCCTAAAAAAAGAAAAATCTTTTTTTCTTAAGTTCTTTTGCGCATCCCCAGTATTGCTTTTGGTACATAGTAGATCTTGCTTGGACTCTATCAGCAACCCTTATCAGCCATTGTTTTTTTCTGTAGGTTTTCTTTTTAAATCCGGTATAACCCTCATGATATGCAAGATAAAGTGATCGAGCATCAGTTGGTGAAAAGCCTTGATAAAAACCTTTGCTTGCATACCACCCTACAAAATCTGCTGAATCATTGAAGTCAGTTCTACTGGCTCTAGAATTTCCTGTTTCATTCTTATAGTCTTGCCAGGTATTTTTTAAGGCTTGTGAATAGCCAACAGATGATGATGGTCTAAGCCAAGGGATAACTCCTAATAGCTTTTTTCTCTCTGGCTTAATCTTAGCTTGAAAACTTGATTCTTGATGAATAAAAGCCATAAGAACATAGGGAGGCAATTTCCATCTTTTTTCTGATCTTATAGCTGCTTTATACCAGCTTCTTTTTTCTTGAAAAATTTCGCAAATATTATCAGGTTTTTCTGGAGGCGAGCTTACGCATGCAGAAAGAGTCAGAGCGAGCACTATTGGAAGGCTAAAAGAATTTTTTTGGATCATCTACAAAAGTATTTATGTTATCTGCATCCACAATTCTAACACCTAGGGTTTTTGCTTTTTCAAGTTTTGAGCCAGCATTTTCACCAGCAATCAAATAATCTGTATTTTTAGAAATTGAGCTTGTTACTTTTGCACCCTCTGACATCAATAAGTTTTTAAGTTCATCGCGAGACATTAAAGAAATTTTCCCAGTGATAGCAATCTGTAAACCAGAGAATTTAATGCCCTCTTTCATAGTGTTGATATCTGGATTTATGATGGTTAGACATGGAAGCAGCTTTTCTAGTGATGCTGAATTTTCTGCATCACAAAAATAATCTGTAATTTTTGCAGCTACTCTTGGCCCTATATCTTGAACAGCAATCAAATCATCAAAAGAGGATCTTTGTATAGCCTCCATGCTCCCAAAGGTGTTGGCTAAATTTCGTGCAGTGGTTTCACCGACTTCTTCGATGCCGAGGGAAAAAACTAACTTATATAGCTCAACTGATGCTGACTTAGCTATTGATTGAACTAAATTATCAACAGACTTTTTCCCAAACCTTTCCAATTGCTCAAGCTCTTCTCGATGCTCTTGAAGTGAATATATATCAGCAAAATCTTTTATATAATCGTTATTTATCAAGGCTGATAATATTTCTTGGCCGAGGCCATCAATATCCATTGCCTTTCTTGAAACGAAATGTGTAAATTTACCTTGAAAAATTTCAGGGCATCTATTTCCACCCGAACACTTGATAAAGGGAGTCTCTAATCGTTCTTCCATTATATTGAAATCAGGTGAATGATTTTTTTCTAAGTATTTTTGTGCTTCGTAGATGCTTGCAAACTTCTTAACAGGCTTTGATTTATCCGTATCCATGATCGTCCATTCGGATTGATAGTTAAAGACAACATCTGAAAAGCAAGATGGGCATTTTTGAGGTGCCTCCACTGCATTTGCTCGATTTTTCTTTTTTGGAATAACACGTACCATTTTAGGTATGACATCCCCTGCTCGTTTAATTACAGCTCCATCTCCAACCCTAGGATCCAATCTTTTAAGCTCATCAAGATTATGCAAAGTGCAATTACTAACGTTTACCCCACCTACATTAACTGTCTTAAGTTTTGCAACAGGCGTCAAAATTCCAGTTCTTCCAACTTGAAAATCTATATTTTCAATCTCTGTATGAGCTTCTTCGGCTGGGAATTTGTGAGCAATAGCCCATCGAGGTGATCGTGCTATTTCACCAAGCTGCTTTTGTATAGACAGCTCATTTACCTTGAATACAACTCCATCAATTTCAAAAGATATAGTGCTTCTGGAAGACGCTATATCTTTAAAATACTGAAAACACTCGTCAATAGAGGTTGCTAGTTTATTTAAATTATTTACGGGTAGTCCCCATGATGAAAAGACTGAAAATATTTCCTGCAAATTAACAAATTCTTTTCCCTTACATAATCCAATGCCATGAGCATAAAAAGCTAGTGGTCTTGAGCTAGTAACAGCTGGATCTAATTGCCTTAGACTTCCAGCAGCTGCGTTTCTCGGATTGGCAAATACTTTCTCATCATTTTTTTGTGCTTTAAGATTTAAAGTATCAAAATCAGGTTTCTTGATAAATATCTCGCCTCTTACTTCTAACAAATCTGGAAAAGGAATGTCTGAGTCCTTTAGAATAAGTGGTATCGATCTAACAGTTCTTATATTTGAAGTGATGTCTTCCCCAATTGTTCCATCGCCCCTTGTTACTCCTTTTGTAAGAATGCCCTTTTCATAAATCAATGAAACTGCTGCACCATCCATTTTGGGCTCACAAAAATATTCTATTTGCTCATTAGTACCTAGATTTTTTAAAATTCGATCGTGAAAATTTTTTAAGTCCTCTTCATTAAACGCATTTGCCAAAGAAAGCATTTGTTGAAAGTGTTTAAAAGTTGCAAAATCTTGTTCAGGTTTAATCCCTACTCTCTGGGATGGGGATTCAGAAGTTATCCAATCTGGATGTTCTGACTCTATCTGATTTAACTCTTTTAATAACTCATCGTATTCATGATCAGTTATGGATGGGTCATCAAGGATATAGTACTTGTAGTCATGCGAGCGAATGATTTTTTGAATTTGAATATATCTTTCATTTAACTTATTCATTTTAAAGAAATATTTTTCATGGATTTCAAATGATTTATTTCTTGCGCCCGTGAATTTAAATGTTCGATCATTTGCTTGGTTAATGGAGCTCTAGCTGAATCACAAATACTGGCATGCAATTTTTCTGAAATACTTGATGCAGTTTCAAGCATTAATTCAAATGCTTTCAGGGGATCGCTAACTTGGTGTAAATCTAGTGCCATTAAAAGAACATGTGTTTTTGTGTCTGACTCAAGAAAACCTGGGTTTATTCCACTGGCAACCCTGAAGACCTCTCTTCCACCTAAATCTCTGTGACTAAAAAAACCATTCATATATTTCGTATCTAAGTTTTTTAATAAGGTTAGAACTTGATTCATATCAAAGTTTGATTTGTCCATGGACACTAAGTTTAAAATAATTAATTCCTGCTCTTGAGCTCTATCGCCATCCTCGTCAAATTCTAAGGTCCCTTGCTCTAAATCCTCTCCAAAAAGCATTGTTTTAGAATCCTCAAAAGAGTTTTGAATTAACTTACGAGTAAATAATGGACGAAAAAAAAGATATAAAATAACCAAAAAAAGAACTGTGGCCCCAGCAACTAAGAAAATTTGAAAATTGCTAAGCATTCTATGAGGCGGCTAACTTGAGGGCTTCTTTTACATCAACTGAAACCACTCGAGAAACGCCTGCTTCCTGCATTGTGACTCCCATTAAATGATCACTTTTCTCCATCGAGATTTTATTATGGGTAATAAATATAAACTGCACTCTGTCAGACATTTCCTCAACCATTGCCACAAATCTAGTAGCATTTAAATCATCTAATGGAGCGTCTACCTCATCTAGCATACAGAATGGAGCTGGATTTAATTCAAATAATGCAAAAACCAAGGAGAGAGCAGTCATGGCTTTTTCTCCCCCTGAAAGTTGTGAGATGGTTGCATTTTTTTTGCCGGGAGGCTGAGCAGCAAGGGTAATCCCTGAGTTCAAAGTATCTCCATCAATTAACTCCAATGATGCTTTCCCTCCTCCAAAGAGTTTTGGGAATATCTCTTGAATTTTTTTATTTACTGCATTGAAACTTTCATCAAATTTAGTCTTTGATTCAGCATCTATCTTTTTAATTGCTCCTTGAAGTTTATCCATGGCTTCATTTAAATCTTCTAATTGAACATCTAGCTCTTCCATCCTCTTTGATTCTTCAGCAATTTCCTCAGGCGCAGCAAGATTTATAGCCCCAAGAGACAAAATTTTAGATTGAGTACTTTCAAGAGATTTTTCAAGTTCATGAATATTTAAATCTGCATATTCATCTGGATTTATTGTTTCAATTGAAAGGCCTGCTTTGATTAAATCTGCGGCAGCATTTTCAAGATTCACTTCAAAAGTTCGAAGATCAAGCTTGATATTATTAGATTTCTCTTCAAGAGCACGAAGATCTAACTCTGCAACTGATTTTTTATTTTCAGATTCTCTAATTGACTCATCAACTCTAGATTGCTTTTGTTTAATCGAATTTAATTCAGCTTCAGCATTTGAGCTACGTTGAATTAAATCAGAGAGATCTTTTTCAGCATGTGTTTTTTTCTCTCTCGTATCTTCTAATAATTTAGATAGATTGTTCTGTCTTGATAAATACTCATCAGGAGCAGCAAGGTTAATGGATCCCAATGATGAAATTGTGCTTTGAATTTCTGAAAGTGAGTCCTCTAATTCAGATAAATCCATTGAAGCATATTTCTGGGGATCTATCTCATGAATATTGATGGCTGCTTTTTCCAAAATCGTAGAAGCGTTATCTAGATTGACCTCATAAGTTCTTAAATCTAGTCTAAGATTATTAACATTAGTTTCTAGGGACCTCAGGTCAATAACAGCTGTAGATTTTTTCTTCTCTATTTCTCTTACTTGTTCCTCAACTGAAACTTTTTTATCTTTTAATTCACTTAATTCTGCGAGCTTTGATTCTTTTTTGACAACAAGGCTCTCCATTTCAGTTTTAGTATTTTTTTGCTTTTCTATAAGCTGCAACAATTGTTCTTCAAGCCTAGTTTTTCTTACTGAGTACTCACCTTTCAATGTTTCAGATTTATCAGATGCTATTTTTAATATGCTCAAAAGAGAGTCTTTGAGTTGAATAGCTTTATCTATGAGAATATTACCGTTTGCGCCAAAGGTTTTTAGCTCTTCTAGAATTTCATCTAATAAATTAATTGCTTTTTCTTTGGGAGTTAACTTATCTTCATCTTGTTCTTTCTCTAGTGCCTTTAGGTAGTTGGAGTTAGCTTCCTCTATTTCATCTTGTGTTTGAGCTATTGATTTTTCTAAACTTTGATATGTTGATTCCATTCTTGCTATATTTTCGCCAATAGAAGAATAGTCTGATTGTGAAGATTCTAATGCTGAGATGATTGAGGAGTTATCAGAATGGATATCATCTAAAGTAGATTGGAGATTGTTAACTTCTAATGATTTTTCGTGGACATTATCACTTAACACATTAATCTCATTATCCAATTTCTTCTTTTTGTCTAAAGCTTGAAGTGCTTTTAAGATCGCAATATTAAGCTTTAACTCACTCTCTTTAGGATTTAATGATTCGAATGTGGACTCTTTTTGAATTGCCTTGGCGTAACTTTCTTTTGCAGTTCTTAAATCTTCCTCAGCTTGAACCTCGGCCTTTGTTAAATTTTGCAAATTTGCTTCAAAGCGTGCGATTTCAGCTCCAATAGAGTAAAAGTTTTTTTGCGCAGCTTCAAACGAGGAAAGGACTGAAGAGTGTTCTGTCTTAATTTGATCTATTGTAGATTGGTGTGTACTTACCTCTTGCGTCTTGACTTTGATTTGATTCTGAAGGGATGACAGTTCAGAGTTGAGCCTATCTTTTTGGCCCTTTGCTTGTAAGGTGTTTAAAACAGATACATTTAGCTTCAGTTCTTTTTCTTCAGTTTGCAGTCTTTTATACTTTTCAGCTGCATTAGCTTGATTTTTAAGTCTATTGATTAGTCTATTGATTTCGTCTCTAATATCTTGAACTCTTGATAAGTTCTCTTTAGTTTTCTTAATTCTTTGCTCTGTCTCTTTCCTTCTTTCTTTATATTTAGAGATGCCAGCTGCTTCCTCTATAAATACACGCATCTCTTCTGGCTTG
>CETY01082610.1_pt1 | contig 10495 bp, 11 predicted proteins | sample 361551 | NCBI WGS metagenome assembly CETY01 (sample SAMEA2623135, study PRJEB7988) | marine metagenome | biome: marine biome (ENVO:00000447); feature: deep chlorophyll maximum layer (ENVO:xxxxxxxx); material: "saline water (ENVO:00002010), including plankton (ENVO:xxxxxxxx)" | depth 45 m | reverse complement strand
CCGGATTATATGTTTGCGAGCCAAGACCGAACTCGGGTGTATTGGTTTTCCCTATAAAAATGGCTCCCTGACTTCTTATTTTAGAAGTAATAAATCCATCTTCATCAGCTATTCTATCAGCAAAGATGGGGGAACCACTGGTGTAGGCAAAACCTTTAAGAGGGGCTAAGTCCTTTATAGCATGTGGTATACCATGCATCCATCCCCAATATTCATCCCTTTCTAAGGCTATATCTGCTTTTTTTGCTTGATCAAATAGATTTTGATCGTCTGCCATACTAATAATCGCATTATAAACCGGGTTATACTTATGAATACGAGTTAAATAAGCTTGCATTACTTCATAACAACTGAATTGCTTTGTTTTTATACCCATTGATAATTCCAAAGCACTTAGTCCAGTTATATCACTTGAGACTAAACTCCATGAATAAGAAAATGGTAAAACTGATAGGGAGCTAAGGATAACGCTGTTTTTTATAAATGCTCTTCTTTTCATATCTTAAATATAATAAATACTAATCTTAAAGCTAAGAGTTTTATTACATTAGCTCATTAAATATAAATCAGCTTATAATGAATATCAAAACAATTTTTAAAATTAATATAGTACTAATGTTCCTTCAAGCACTTCCATTGTACATTTCGTTATTTTCACCTGAATTTAAAATGATGCTTACTACTGATGCTTTTGGTTCAGATCCATCACCAGATGCAATAATAATCTTTGAACAATTTGCTTTAGTGCTTGGATTACTTGTTCTTGGGATTATATCTCTTATATATGGCTCTCTATCATTTAATGATATAAGTGTTTTAAAAAGAATATCATTCCTATTGTTTGTCTTATCTGGATTCTTTGCTTTACCTGATTTAATTAATGTTTTTACAGGTCAGCCAACTGCTCCACTACCCGTAATAGTCATGGGATTAGTAACTTTAGGATTATTTTATTATGGTTCAAAAAAAGGTACTATTTAAAACATCGGTATATCCTCTTCATTAATTTTTAGATTAAGAATAATCAATATTTATATTGTCCAATTCATAACTTTTTAGAATGTGATTTTTGTATTTAAGTTATACTTACAATTTTCCCTGCATTCTTAAAAAATTTTATTTATACCTTTTATAAATCTATTCCTTTTTCGAAGTAGGGCAATTACCCCAGCTAGGTTTATTAACTTCAAATAAAGCTGATCCCTCTGCAAAATCTGATGGCTCCTGAGGGATCTTTTCCACGCACCATTTGGATAAATTCTGATTAAAAACAGAAGCATTCTTGAACATAAATGCCATTGCTATTACGTTAGATGTATCCCATTTGGATATATCACTATTGAATTGTGCTGATTCTCTAAACATCCCAGACATAGAGTTTACTTTTGATGTGTCCCAATCACTTAATTCATTATTAAATGATTTGGCTCCATGAAACATTCCTGTTGTTAATTCAAGGCTTGAAGTGTTCCAAGAGTTAATCGGTTGATTAAAGGCAATTGCATTGTAAAACATATAAGACATATAAATTACATTTGAGGTATTCCATGAGCTAATATCTTGATTAAATGAATCTGCTTCACTAAACATCTCAGTCATATTCTCAACACTTGAAGTATCCCAAAATTCAATATTCTTATTAAATAAAGTAGCTTTTTTAAACATTGCATACGTACTTTTTACTTTTCCTAAATCCCAATCTGCAATATTTTGGTTAAACTCTGATGCTTTAAAAAACATTTTTTCCATTTGAACAACATTTGAGGTATCCCAAAAACCTATATCTGTATTAAAGTTTATATTATTAATAAATAACTCTCTCATATCACTTACAAGGGTAGTGCATAAGTTTATGTTGTTATTCAAAATTTCAACTTTTATTGTCTGATTATCCACAACAGTGTACTCAACTTGATTTATTATTTCTTTGAAACCAACTGAAGCGTCTGGGCATTTGCATGTTCCATTTTCAAAATATATAATTCTGTTTCTCTTCTCATTTACAATTATTGTTCTTGAAATTGTGCTTGTATTACCAGAACTGTCAGATACTGCATAAATTAGAGTATAAATTCCTAAAATTGAAGTATTTAAATCGCCTGAAATATTAATTAATGATGTAATATCACCATCTTCAATATCAGCTGCAAGTGCACCAGGGTCTATGAATGAATCTTCCCTTTGAATATTTATTGTTGATGACCCTACTAAACTAATCGTTGGGGGTTCGTTTTTTTTAGGAATGAAAATTGCCTCAAGAGTAATATCTGATTCTATCTTAATATTTATAATATTAGTATCTAATCCATTAGACCATTCTGAAAAAACATATCCTTTATCAGCTGAAGCTGTCAATGTAATGATTTCTCCAGAGGGATATACACCTCCTGTTGAATCAATAATTCCGCCTTCAGATTTGATTATTACAAGTAAATATTCAATCAAGTTTTCTTCGATTATTTCAAAATCACGGCTAAAGCAACTAATCAAAAGGATAAAAATAAAGATATAAGTAAGCTGCTTCATGTTTAGATAAGACTCAAATCTAAAAATATATTATACTTAAAATACAATTCAAATTTTAGATTGATAATATATCATTCAAAAAAATTAAATTAATAACTATGGATTTTCCCCTAAAATAGTTATTCGAAATATAAGTTTTTAAATAATGGGAAATAAAAAAAGTGGGAAATTCGAAATGAAGGTTTTCTTTCAAACATATTCAATCATCATAACTTCATTCCCACCCAACCATAACAAATGGATTTCAAGCAAAGTAAAATTAGACAATAATCAATTTAAATTTAGTAATCTAAAATTTTAAAACCTTATTCTATTATATAAATTTCTTATAATACCAAATTACAACCAATACTAATAAATACGAATTGGTTTCACTCTTTAAAAATTTACATTTACTTTTTGTTATGAAAAGGACCAACATATTTATGTACTAAACTATTGCAGTTCTATTTATGTATTTTCTCATTACGTAAAGTCAACCCCCCCCCATAAAATAACTATGAGAGCACAGCAGAATAAGCAGATAAAAAATCTTTGAAAAGGCTTTATTTTTTATTATTAATTCTGTTTAACATCGTTCTAGCTGGTATAGAACTTGGGTAATTGTCAATTGCTTTATTGTAATAAATTAATGCATTTTCAAAATCTCCTTCATTAAAATAAAACTCCCCCATAGAATCATACGGGTTATAACCATTTGGATAGGAATCAATGTATTCTTCGAATAATTTTTTTGCCTTTAATTTATCACCTTTAGCATAATGAAAATATCCTAAAGAATTTATTATTGGCGGAATCATATATGTATGGTCACCTGATACTGGCATTGAATTATTATCACCTTCCTTGTACTTAATTTCTTTAAGAAGATTTTCCATTTCTTTAATTTTATTATCATAACCAGGTGTTGTAAATGCATAGAAATAATGAATAAGTTTACCTTTAGGTTCTAATTTTCTCATTCTTGACCATAAATCATGAGCACCTTTTGATATTAAAGGCCAATTTGCTCCACCTCTTTCAATATCCAATAGGGAAACAAATAATTTCGATGTTTCGTTATTATTTGAAACTAGTTCTTTTGCTTTATCTATATGCATTTTTTCTTTATTAGATCCTTTTCTTGCTAAACCCGCCAAAACAACATGAGGAGCAAAAAGGTTAGAATCATATTCGAGAGCTTTTTCAAAAAAAGTTTGAGATTTTTGTCTTTCAACATTATACATATGCTTCATAGCATGAAATAACATTTCATTAGCGTTGCTTTTCTCACTTAGCCACTGAATATATGTACCATCTGTATCTTCAAATGTCCACATATTATCTTCTTCTGAAACATTCTTTTGAGGTTCAACTTGATCACATCCTAACAATGCAAAAAAGAATATCAATAGTATTTTTTTCATTTTAATTGATTTATGATTATTTAGAAAAAACAATATACAAATAAGTACATAAAATAAATGAATAAAAAAATCAAAGAATAAATTAAAGGGTATCTAAATAATAGATCTTAAAATTAAATTTATGGTCTTCATCAAAATAGAAAAGGTTTTCAATCATTTATAACTTATCACTTCAATCTTTAAGATAACCACAAAAGATATTTTACCTTTAGAATATGGATTTAGATATTGGAGAGAAAGTAGGGCTTGTCATTGAAAGGGAAACTGATTTGGGTTTTAGTGTATTAATTAATGGTTCTTTTGAAGGATTATTATACGAGAATGAGATTTTTGAGCCTATAGAAAAGAAAATGGAAAAAATAGGATACATAAAAAAAATTAGAGAAGACGGAAAGTATGACGTTTCACTTCAGCCACAGGGATTTTTAAATGTGATAGAATCTAATTGTGCAATCATTTTAAAGAAACTAGAACCTTTAGGAGAATTAAATCTTTCTGATAAAAGCAATCCAGATGATATTATGCAACAACTTCAGTTAAGCAAAAAAGCATTTAAAAAAGCGCTTGGGGTTCTTTATAAAGAGAGAAAAATTATTATTGAAAAAAACAGAATAGTACTACTCACTAAAAAATCATAAAACATTTTTTTGCCTTTAAAGAATGAAAAAAGACGGAGTACTTCACTATAAGAATTTCAATTGATTTTTATAATTCTTATATTAATTTTATAAAATCTCTACAAGGGTAAATTCAGATTCTTAAAATGATTGAACATTTTTTTACATGTCCTTATTGTTGGCAACAAATTTCAATGTTATTGGAAAGTTCAGATGAAATTCAAAACTACATTGAGGATTGTGAAGTTTGTTGCCGGCCTATTCAAATTGAATATATTTTTCAAGATGAAATAAAAAAATTTAATATTATCTTATAATCTTCTTTAATGCGACAGAAAGTTTGTGCTCTTTGTGGTAAGGATTGGTCTTCCATGCATCCTATAAAATATAAAGAAGGAGCTGGATGGTTTTTTTTACTCTTAAGAAATATCTTTTAGAATTCAAAAAAAACAGAATAGATATGGAGGAATTTGGTAACACTCCCAAAAGATTTCTTTAGATTTAAGTTATGAATAAATAGGATTTGCATCTTGAAAATAAATTCACAATTAACTTTGATTTTTAATAGACTTCATGCTCTATGGCATGACGATTGTTATCACGGTTGGGGTAAGTCTAGTCGTTTCTTTGAAGGTTGGTATTACAAGTTGGTTAGTAAGGACCAGTCACAGGCCGTAGCTATCATTCCTGGAATTGCTATGGATGAAAACGGCAGTAAACAAGCCTTTATACAAGTATTAGACGGGAAAAAAGATAAGGCATGGTATCATCGCTTTGATTCAAATGATTTTTGTCCCTCACCTAAAAAACACTCTTTATTTATTGGCAAAAATTTTTTCTCTTCTGATAAAATGATACTTGACCTTCCAAACATAAAAGGAGAAGTAAATTTTGATCATCTTAATCCATGGCCTTCAAATTTATTATCCCCTGGTATAATGGGTCCTTTTTCATTTGTCCCATTCATGGAGTGTTATCATGGAATTTTAAGTATGAATCATTTTATAAAAGGAGGATTGGTTCTTAATGATGAATCAATTTCGTTTAAAGAAGGGAAAGGTTATATAGAAAAAGATTGGGGATATTCTTTTCCAGAAGCCTATATTTGGATGCAGAGTAATAATTTTTCACAACCTGGTATATCTGTTAAAGCTTCAATAGCATTAATCCCTTGGTTAACTTCATCATTTATTGGTCATATTGGAGGACTACTATTCGAAGGAAAATTATATGAGTTTACTACTTATAATGGTTCAAGGATAATAAAATGTAATGTATTGGAGAACAAAGTTGAGATAGTTATGGAGAATAGAAAATTCAGATTAAGTCTCTGGGTAAAAAGAAATAAATCCACAGAGCTTGCTGCTCCCATTTTAGGTTTTATGGATGCACGAATCGAAGAAAGTATGAGGGCAGAAATAAGAATAGAGTTATTCCATAAAAAAACAAAAACAATCCTTTTGACTGATACTGGGTTTTCAGGAGGAATAGAAGTTGCAGGAAAATATCAGAAGCTGTTAACATAAAACCATTACCTAAAAATTTTTTGAATAAAATTTTTGCCAGTTATTGCACTAGCTGTAATTAAACCTGAAAATAATGCAGCACCTACTCCTGCAGTTACAATATCTTGGCCAGTCAAGTAGAGGTTTTTTATTTTTGTCTTTGGTCTTAAAAAATTTTGTCGAAATCGTTTAGGATTATGATCAATTCCGTAAAGTGCTCCATGTTTGTAATTTGAAAAATGTTTTGCTGTAAGAGGAGTGGAAAATTCATATAATTCAACTTTTTCTTTCAGTTGGGGTAGTTGTTTGAATAAATGTTGAAGAAGACGTTGAGCAAATTCTTCCTTTTTAATTTCATAAGCTTCGCCACGTTTTTTCCATACTGTTCCATCCCATTTAGCAAATGCTTCATAAGGAATCATTGTAATAATATCTATTGTACTTTTTCCAGGATAACGTTCATTCCAATCAGAAAATTTAGCTGAGGGGAAAGATATATAAACTAAGGGGAATTCTTTTTTATTATCATTTATAAATCTTTCTACACATTCGTCGTGATCCAGGTCATCTGGGTAAATCCATAAATTTGTTTTTGGAAGTTTTAGATCTTCTGGTGAGCCCTTTAAACCAATATAAAGACATCCATATCCTACTGATGGATTAACTCTTTTTAATTTTTCATTTAGCTTATGCCTGTATATCACATCTGGGGGAAGTAAGGTTTCGAAGGTGTTAAAAACACCTGTTCCGCTAATGATATTGTGTGCATAAAAACAACTGCCATCAGTCATCTTGACACCTTTAGCTTTATTATTCTCTATAATTATTTTATCAACTTCTGCACGAACTAAAATAGTACCACCACCTTTTTCAATTACTTTTTCAATAGTATTTAAAATTTCCGAAGAACCTTTTGCAGGAACACTTCCTCCCTGCATGTAATGTTTTGCAACAGAAGCATGCATTGCAAAACTACTTTGTTTTGGTGGAAGTCCATAATCTCCATATTGTCCACATAAGACCTTAATTAAAGTTTCATCTTTGGTGAGTTCACTCAAAACATCATAAGTAGTTCGATCAGAGTAATTCAAGTATTTTTTTCTCATGTAGCTTCCAAAAAGTAAACTAGTAAGTTTTGGTAATGCTTTATCTATATAAAATTTTGACGCTGCTTTATTAACTTCAAAAATTAAATTGACATATTTTTCTATTCCTTCTTTTTCATTGGGAAAATACTCTACCATTTTAGATTTAAAATTATCTACACCTTTAACAAAATCATATTGCTTATTTCCCAAAATAATACGATCATATATTTCGCCCATATCATCCCATTTTAATTCTTTATCTGAAATATAATCAAACAACTTCCTCAATATGCTATTAGGTCTTTGAACTTCTCCTATATAATGAATACCTACATCCCATTCAAATCCTTTTCTTTTGAAAACATGTGTGAAGCCTCCTGCCGTATAATGTCTTTCTAGTAATAAAACTTTTTTTCCTGTTTTTGAGAGTAATGCACCAGTACAAAGACAACCGATACCTGTACCAATTAAAATAGCATCATAGGTTTCAGCTAATTCAGGAGATTTTTTATAAGACTGGATCATTAAGAAAAAAACTTTATTAAAGCTAATGAATTTCCTGTAGGGTATTCCAGTTAAACTAGTTTTGTAATTTAAACACTAAAAAGTACGGTATTAAGATTCTTTAAAAAGTACTAAAGTTCGAAGTAATGTATTAAAAAGGCTAACTTTGTTTGTGAACCTTTGTGAAGAGTCGTTTTTTACTTTATAAAAATGATTTCAAAATTCAATTAGGATTCAAAGTGATTGTAAAAAAGGGAACAAACAAGATAAAGTCTAGTCTGCAAACCATTGATTTTGAACATGATACAATAAACTTCAAAATAAAAAAATAGATTATAATAACTCTTTTTAATTAACATTATCAATTAAAAAATCTTAATTTTATTTATATATTTTTTCTACATAAGCATTAGTAAATGCCAGAAATAAAAATTAATTATCAAAACTTTGTAGAAAGGTGTAAAAAACTTCATAATGATAAATACACCTATCCTATCCAAGAAATAAAAAAAACTAAATTTTTTAAAAATCCTAATAAAAAAATCCACATTTAATGGGGATTTTTTTATTAAATTATTTTGTGCTAAAAATCTTTAAATTAGGAAAATGGATATTGATGTAATTACAAGTAACTTTGGAAGGGAGTTTAAAATTATTAATAATAATCAAGTAATTTTAAAAGGTTCAAGATCCAAGTGGTATTCACTCGAGACCCATTTTTTCTTCAATAGTAAATCTTACCAAATCAAAGCAAAGAATTTTTGGAGTAGAAAGTGTAATATATTTAAAAGCGGATTAATTGTTGGTGAACTTGGTTCCTCATGGAAAAATGAATATTACATATCAATAGTTGAAAACGGTAGGGAGAAAATTCGTTACACAATGTCACGTAAAAAACCACGTGGATGGTTTAGAATTGAATCGCTGTATATTTTAAATGATAATAATGGTAATTGTATTTTATCCATTAATTATAATTGGAAAAAATGGAAGCAGATAATTAAAGCAGATGTAAAGGAATCGATTTATGATAATTACGATTTATTAATTTATACTTTAATTCTAATTAGTTTAAAACATCGAAATGAATCTTCTGGTGCAGCAGCAGGTTAAATTTAATTTCAAAAATTCATTTATTGTTTATACTTTAGGGAAAATTTAAAAAAAATAATGAATGAAATAATAATAAAACCCCACCATTGAGGTGAGGTTAAAAAAGTGGGTGTTGAGGGATTCGAACCCCCGACTTCTACCCTGTCAAGGTAGCGCTCTAAACCAACTGAGCTAAACACCCTTAGGGGTTTACTTCTTATTAACATTTGTATAATCCGCTTTAAGTACCCAAATAATTAATAATTCCTTCCAATATATTAATTCTTACTCAATCCATACCTCAACTTATAATACTTAGAAGCATTAATTTTATTGGTGTTATAAAAATCTATAATATTTCTACTCCGTATTTTTCCTCTTGAACTTAATTAATAAATAAATACAAGTCTTCACTTACTTCATTAATTAGCTTTTCTCACCTCTGGCAAATGCCCAAGCAATTGCCCCTCCAGAGACAGCAGTAAATATTATGTATATTAAAACAGTAATAAACGCTTGACCAGTAGCATTAAATACAGCATATTGAGAAGCTTCATTCAAATTTTGAATACCTCCTAATATAGCTCCTAACCATATTCCATTTAGAGCCCCATCTTTAATAGTTCTAAAACCCATTTTATCCCAAAATATTACCTGTAATAAAGTTTGTAATAATCCAGCAGCGAATCCAGCCCAAAGAACAGGTTCAGCATAATAAGCGGTTGGAAAAGCTTCGTGCAATGCAGCTGTTGTTGGGTTGAAATATAAAGGTACTACAACAATACCTGCAAGTGCAGCAACAGATACATATCCAGCTACTAATGGTAAAATAAATTTTTTCATTTTAATTGATTTATAATTAATAATCTACTAATATAGAAAACTCCACAATATCTCTACTATGTAGTATTTTTTCTGTACTAAATGAAGAAGAAATTCTTACAATGAAATATCCTCAACTAACTAAAACTATATTTAAATTAGACCCTTCAATTATTTTGAATTTAGAAATATCTTAAAATAAAGATTAGGTCCACTTTGACTAAAAATGATTTATAATAGTAATAAGTATTTATTTGTGAATTTGAAAAAATACTTCATCATAGATTATGAAGATTTAATTTATAAGATCAATTATTGAATATTTAATAAAATATCTATTTTGATGTATTTTTATATAAAAAAATGTATTATTTGATATTATCTTTAAATAATAATTAATGAAACTACTTTATTTGTTCATTTAATTCAATTTTTGTTTTTAGTTTAAGTTAAGTTACCGTCCAGACTATACATCTGGACGGTTTTTTTATATGTATTTACTTACGCTTCCAGATTTGAGTTCTCCCAAGCAAAGAAAAACCAATGTAACCCCTGACTTTTAAAGTATTACTATCTTCAAATTCAATATTACAATCATAAACTTTTCCAGATTTAGGGTCTAAGATAGTTCCGTCTTCCCAGCTATAGTCGTCTAACTGTAGATCATTTATAATTAACATTCCTACTATAGACTGGTCTTTATTTTTTCCCTTACAATTTATACACTTTTTCCCCTGATCCTCGGGTAAAAGTAATTTTGTGATTTTCCCATAAAGCTTTCCGTTTTCTTTGAAAATGAGGACTTCAGATTTTTGATTACCTGTCTCATCATCAGTAGTTATCCAAGTTCCTTCAATGGAGTCAGTCTGAAAAAAGAATGCCCAAAGCATAATTAATGTAGTGTGTAATATCATAATGCGTTCTAGTAAAAGTTT
>CETY01182808.1_pt1 | contig 10502 bp, 14 predicted proteins | sample 361551 | NCBI WGS metagenome assembly CETY01 (sample SAMEA2623135, study PRJEB7988) | marine metagenome | biome: marine biome (ENVO:00000447); feature: deep chlorophyll maximum layer (ENVO:xxxxxxxx); material: "saline water (ENVO:00002010), including plankton (ENVO:xxxxxxxx)" | depth 45 m | reverse complement strand
ACTATCTGCCCACCCAATACACTGATTAGTAGCACCAGTAGGAGTTGAGCCATTATTAGTGTCTGCCTTATAAGTATCGGGCCTACTTCCACACTCCACAATTAATAAAGTGTTAGAAAACCCATCTCTTATATGAGCATCTCTAGTTACTGCATCTTTTATCAGGCAACCTTCATTCCTGTCTTTTGCTGCGTAAATATCAGAAGTAGCAGGAAATACTTTACTCTTAATGCCTGTAAATGTCTCGTAGTCTGTATAACCAAGATTATTAGGATTCATAGTTGTAGCGGCACTATCGTCATCTCTAGTAGGGCCATCCACGCTAGCATAACCACCATTAGGAGGCATAGCAGAAGGACATTTAAATACGGATAAGTTTGCACCTAATACTGTAGTATTTTGTTCCCACCAATGTTTACTAAAATCATATTGATCTGCTATCGCTCCTTGTTCCATCTGCGATAGTAGTGAGGCTCTCCAACTATGCTCTGTACCTGAACGATTACCAGTGGTAGATTTACCAGCAGAATCAATCGTCCAAGAAGCAGCGGGAAAGTATCTTTGTGAGTCCATGCTTGTATGTGCTGCTAAACCTTGTTGTTTTAAATTATTAGCACATGACATCCTCCTCGCTGCTTCTCTGGCAGATTGAACAGCAGGTAATAATAATCCTACTAAAACACCTATAATTGCAATAACAACTAATAATTCGATCAGTGTGAATCCGGTTTTTTTGCTCATGTTTTTGCCTTAAAATAATAAATGGGACAATAGGTAGAATACTCACATTGAGTACATTTAATAATTTATTATACTCATTTCGGCAGTGTATAAATGTTAGAAGTTTGTTAGCATTATTTATTCTCAAATAACCATCTATTATTCTTTAAAGTCCAATCTACTACTTCTGAAAGCCTATCTTTAACAGGGTTCGGTTTCCATCCCATTTGTTCCATTTTACTACCATCTAAAGCATAACGCAAGTCATGCCCCGGTCTAGCACTATGGAAATCTACCATTTCATAAATTAATTCTTTATTTTGGCAACCTGCAATAATTTTAGCCAGTTGCAGATTGTTTAATTCTTCTGCTCCAACAATATTAAATTTATGGCATTTAGCACCACCAAAATCATTATTCTTTAATTTAGACTCGTCGTAGTTCATTAGAAACCATACAGCATCAGCAACATCTTTTGCATGAATATAATGTCTTGATCCCGCTTTGGTTTTCTCTGCATTGCTATGTATAGTCACTTTTTGTTTATCCCTACTTTTTTTTATACACATAGGTATAAATTTTTCTGGATGCTGTCTTTCGCCAAATACATTCATAGTATGAGTTATATAGCATGGTAATCCATAGGTATTTTCATAAGAGACTACAAGTTCTTCTCCACCTGCTTTGCTCGCACTATAAGGATTTGTAGAATTATATCTATCGTTTTCTTTGTATTTTATACCTTCTGGTGCAGGGCCGAAGATTTCGTCAGTAGAAAAATAAATAAATCTTTTAAGATTTTCACATTTTCTAGCATAATCTAAAATATTTACTGTACCTACAACATTATCTAATACAAAATCCATAGGATTTTCAATACTTCTATCTACATGACTACCAGCCGCCATATGTGCAATATAATTAATATCGCCTAAACTAGAAACTATCTGAGAGTTAATTTCTGCTTTTAGATCATGGAATATAGTTTTGACCCTATGCCTATTAGACCCTTGCAAATGATTTGTAACTTCGTGTAGCCTATTAAGGTTCCCACTATAGTCTAGTCTGTCTAAAGTTAAGACATTATAATCAGTGTTTTGCAACAAGTATTCGATAAAGTGATGAGCAATAAATCCAGCACCACCAGTAATTAGTATATTTTTTCTCATAATTTTTAAAATGAATAGATATAAACTGGAACCCCTGTAAGTTCTTGTATAAAAGTAGATGCATCTTTTGGATTATAAAAATCGCCTATTGCTTTTTTTGTTTTATTTTTATTCTTGTAAACACCAAATACTCTATAAAAAGGTTGATCTATAGAGAGTTCATCAGCATTTAAAAATTCTTCTGCTGTTCTTACTTCTTCTATTATAGTACCTCCTTCATAATCAGAAATTTCTCTACAGGTAATAATTTCAAAACCCTTAAAGTATGAGTCTTTATATGGATTTAAAGTGTAAGAATTAATTAATTTGCCGTCAAAACTCATGGATGATCCTTAAATGTTAGATTGATTAATAAGTAGGGCAGGCGGGAGTCGAACCCGCACTGTATGGATTTTAAGTCCATTGTCTCTGCCTTTGGACTACTACCCCTCATTTATTTACATACTGTTATGATGGGTTTTAAGTCTGTTAACAATTTCTACCATATTGTCAGTATTATCTTCTGTTTTTTTTCTTTGTTTTCTGTCCATTTCTGGCAATTCTATATCTCTTTGCAGTAATATTTTTTTTACTCTAAGATATCTCGCTACCGTGGATGGTAATTTCTGACCAGTTTTTTCTGATATTTCAGCATATGTTTTGCTGGAATAAACTGCTTTTAAAAATTGCTCATCGCTACATCTAACTCTTTGTTGTTTTTGAGTCATAATTACTTTTCCCATATCTTCTCCAATTTATAATTAATGCAAATCTAATTCCGTAACTTAACAGATTATACAATACAGTATCGTCTATGTCAATAGTATAACTTTAATTTTATCCACCGAAGCAAACACACCAGTAAGGAGTATAATTATCTGAGTAAGCAAATCCGCAACCTATATCGGTAAAAGAGGTATTCATTATATTTCTTCGATGACCGGGACTCCATAACCAAGTTTTCATTACCGATTCTTCATCCTTTTGTCCGTATGCTATATTTTCACCAATATACTTAAATCCTATTAATTTTATATCAGATAATTTACTATGTTTCAATCTTTCTTTTTTAGCCATCAATTCTGTATAATCTTGGGAATATCTCATTAACTCTTCATTTATATTTAGATTATTAATAGCCCACATCCAAGAATTACTACCTCTAGCATCATTATGTAGTTGAACTAATTGTTTCATACTTGGGAATCTAAAGTGTCTATTTCTCATCTTAAAAATACTCCGTTAAATTCTTGATGAATAAATTTCCTCATACCATTACAATCTTTATGTGCTTGCAAATTGTGTATAATATCATTCTGGTTATTTGAACGAAATATATCTTTACCTTCAAAGAAAACCTTTTCTGCTTTATTGAGAAATAATATCATACAATTTTTAAAATTATGATTTTCTTGCCAATAATTACTATCTATTTCTTTAATAGCCATAGATAATGCTATACAATATACGCTAAATTCTAAAGAACCAGAAACATTATCAAAATTTGTTTTAATATTAACGCCTTGATTATGATCGTCTACACTTGATTCTGCACCACCAATATAAGCACTCCATTCATCAACGGGGTATAAAGCCACACTATTCCATGATTTTTTTTGAGACACAAAATATAAATTGTATCTATACCCTTTGACCGATTGGGGTATGTACGGAATAATATCATTCATTGTTATATTAGGTTCTTGAATCCAGACGGCTCTACCATGACCTACAAAAAATGCCCTATAACCTTTTCTTAAATTACTTATGGCATTATTAATTCCATGTATAGTTTCATGAACATTAGTACTTCTACCGTGTTTATTGCCAAAAGGTTTAGCAAAATAAGATATTGCTTGATTATATACCGAATCTTTTTTTAAATTCTTCTTATCTTCTAATTCAAAAATATTTAATTCGATAGGGGTTGATCTAAATCCTTCTGGTATTTTAATAGATTTAATGGTTTGCGCTTCTGTATATACATTGAAATATAAAAGAGCAAAAATTAAAGCAGACCATTTAGCCATAAGTCGTATCCTTTTTTACTATATCCAATCTTCCTGTTGTTTTCTTTTCCCTTTTTAATGAAAACTGATGTTGGTAAACTTCTAGGCTTGAAACGAGATATTATATTTTTATTGTTTTTATTATCAGTATCAATAAAACAAATAATAAATTTTTGTATTTTTAATACTTTGATATCTTTTTTTAAATCTTGACAATAAGGACACCAATCAGCACCAAATACAACAATCATGTTCATGTCATACTTACTAGATAATTCTGTGGCTTTACTAAAATCGTCATAGATAAAGTTTGTTTTTAATTTATCTGGTATGATAGTAGGTACAATGGGATCGACAATAGGATTAACGATAGGGTCATTGTCAATAGATATATCTGCACTATTACATCTATTTATAGATATACCAATAAGAATTAATAATATAATATATAGATATTTTTGAGAGAACATCACACACCTATGTTTTATTAGGCAAAATTATTCCTAAAAAGAGATACACCCAGAATAGAACACTGAAACTAGCAAATACTCCTAGAACCATTAATAGTCTAATAATTCTAACATCTATACCAATGTTTTCAGATATCCCGGCACAAACACCAAATATCATACCCTTTTCTTTATTTTTAAATAATTTCATATTTTAGACCTGTTTGCTATTTTGACGAACGTATAAACTACTAATAAATCTATCGCAACTACTATCCACCATACACTCAATACATCTAATAGTCCATGATTCATTTTTTTTCCTTAATTTTATTTAAATTAATAATTGTTTGAATAATATCATTATTAAACACATCTTCTTTATTAACTGAATTATAGTTACTCTTATTATACACCTTTTTAACATTAACGCCACCACCTCTTAACATTTTATGATTGAAGTCTTCGATACTTCTTGTATAGTAATGATTTATTCTTATTTTTTCATTAATCGTCGTTTTTATTGATAAATTTTTGATATATTTTTGAAAGGCTAAAGGATTAGTCCAATATTTTTCGACATTAGTATGTGTTACATCAACACTACCATTCAATGTTGGTAGATAATGAGAAGTCCAATGTGTTGCAGAATGATCATATTTCTTAGGATTAATAAAACATTTAATGTGTTTATTAAATTTATTTAAATTTGGACAAGACTGTGTGTAACTATTTATAGTGCTTGTTTGTTTGGTTTTATGTTTATTGGAACCAAAGGCTAACCAATACAAACATAGCCCATCATATTCTATAAATTCTTTTAAGTAATCTTTAATTTTTACTGAATCATTTAATAAAACGATGTACTCATCTATATCTAAAAAGCCTATCCATCTAAAATGCGAATACTTATTAACACAGTGAATCTGTGATCTAATCTGAGTTCCTCTTGTGTTATCTGACCAATCAATAACTTCAACATTACTGTATTCTGATAATATTTTTTTAAGAGATATGTGACTGTTGTTATCATATAATATAAAGTGATCAACACCAATATTAGAGTGATATTCCAACCATTCTTTTATGTATTCTTCTTCGTTTTTACAGATTGCTGATATCGCTACGTTGTTATTTTTTGTCTTCTTTTTTTCTAAAAATTCTTTCATAGTTCTCTATCCACTTTTTCATGGTAATACTCTTAGGTCTAGTACTATCGCCTTTACCATTTTCACTCATTTTTAATCCTTTCTTTTTCTATATAATAACCATAAGCATTTTCTATCTATACTTCTAGAACATAACTCCAATACCTGCTATCTTCTTTGTCCTGTAATTTATCCCAGTATACACAGCGGGCGATATAGGATGGTACTTTAAGTTTACCACAATTTACGCTCCAATGCTGTTCCATCTTCTTATACTTTTCAAACCCTGTTTTGCTTTTGTATGTTAGGTCTTGCATACCATATAGTCTAAGTTGATGAACATCTCCGCATAATACACGAGCCTCATTTGGATGAATCATTTCTAGAGCAAAACTTACTTTCGCCGTTCCAAGTCCTGTTATTCTATTAACAATCTCATCTCGTTTTTTTACATGATACTTTTTTGTAGTTAGGTAGAAGTCTGTAGGTTTGGCCCAGAATTGTGTTGCAAAATCCCATATGTATTTTGTACGATTATTATGTAGACCTACTTTTGAGTTGGCTAGTTTATCTAAGAGTGTTTCTTTGTTGTCGATCCATTCTTCATATTGCTTGATGGCTTCATAGCCACGGCAATTCCCTTGCCAACTTGTATGAACAGAACAGTAAGCAAACAAATAACGCCTAAAAATATCGCCATGATTCTGTGGTCGTACACTTTCCCAGTACTCCTTATAGTTTTGAATTTTGTCTCTAGGAAATGTTTTAAAAAATTCATCAGCACGATTCCGACAATATGTGGTTTGTTTTTCAGTTTTTTCCAAAGTAGCCATAGTAGTCTCCAAGATTGAGTTTCTGTGATGCTCTCAAGTATATACTATGTTTATCGACTTGTCAAGACAGTTTCTTTAATCTATTGTTAATTGATTTGGATTAAACCATTTATCCACCTCATCCATAGATTGAAAATCTTTTAAGAATACATCTTTGTTACTAAAATTGTCCTCTCTATTTAAAATACGAGATTGCTTGATAGTGCTTGGTTTTTTAAGAAGATATTTTTTTCCTATTATTTCTTGAAGTATAGACATACTATTGGGATTATAAAGTTGTTCATATTTAATTAAATAATATTTTTTATTCTTATGCAATGTATGTTTAAAAAAATCAGTATAATATTCTCTATATTTTTCCACAAAGAATGCATATTGTTCCTTATCCCAAGTTATTAACTTATCATATTTAATATTATATTTTTTGGTATTTTTCCATTGACCACTAATCATTGCTTTATTATGACTAATAAAAGCATCTATTATTGATTCTCTGTAATTAATTATGACTAGATCGGAAGAATCTACAAACTGCTCTATCCAACCTTCTTGGTATAATGCATTGATCACAACTTTATGTACAAAATATTTATAATTTAATTGTTCTAAAATTTCTTGAACATCGTAAAACATTTGCATACTATAAGGGTTTATGGGCTTTCCAACATTATAAACTGATAAATTATAAAATTGTTTCAAATAACGTAAATATTCCATATACGATTCAGTTAGTGGTATTTTATGTTTATAAAAAACTTCGTTTATTATATCTATTTGTTTTGGAGTATAAATATTGAAAAACTCACCAGTACTAAGACAAGTCTTGTCTATGCTTTGAAAATGATCGGCTAGAAAAGTAGAACCTGTTCTAGCAGATGCTAATATACAAATTGTTTTCATAGTACATACCTAACTACCATTGGAAATGATCATCTAATATTTTTACTAATTCATTATTAGATTCCATATAATATATTTTTAATTCGTTCAACATAGTATCTGTTATTTCATCTTCTACGCTAGCGAAATTTTCCCATATTTTAACATTGTTATACACGATATTTTCTGTAAACATATCTTCTATATTTAAGAAGTTACATATTAATTTTATAGTTTCATTATAGTCTTTTTTAAAATCATCATATTTAATAAATAATATTTTATTTCTAGATATATAATGTAAAATATTTTTTATATGTTTAGCGTAGTTACCGTTATTCAAAAACATCATTAACTTATTACTTTTTTGTGCTTCAAATATAGTTGTGTATATATCTGCACATCCATTCCAATATTGAATATTTTTTTGCCATATATCTGCCCATCTTATAGATTTTTTAAATTTTTCGTTTAGTTCTTCGTTATTTATAATAATGTTAGCAGCACGAAAATGTTTATATTGCGATATAAATCTTTCTACTGGATTTCTAAGTACACAAATTATTTTTATGTTTTCTTGACAATTTTGTTTTATCAGTTTTGCTACTTCCCTGTTACTAAAATATGTAGTAGACGCTTCCATTCGATAGAAACAGTTATCAGGAGGGAACAAATCGTTGTAATAATTAAGTCCTTTACTAAAGTTTTGGGAAAAAAAGTATGGTTCTTTTAAAGAACAGCCAGATATAGATGAGTGTCGTTTCAATAAACTAAATAGTGAACTACTACCTGTCTTTGGTGGAGATATTAAAAACAAATTACATTTTGCTTTAGTCATATTATTTTCCGCTTGAGTATATATCAATAAGTTCTTCTGTACTCATGTCCCAAACAAAAGTTTCACCTGTATTTATATCAGAATTTTTACTGATATTATGCATTTTTACTATAGGGTATATATAATATTTTAATTTAATATCTAGATTAGCATTAGGCTCACAACAATATCCTAAAAATTTGTCCACAGGGCATGTAATTGACTTTTTAAAATTCCAATTAATAAATTCTTGATTTTTTATAGGATCATATTCTTGAGGTTCAATACCACTTAATAGTTTAGGATTGTCTGTGGCTTTTAGTAGTTTTTTTGCTCCATTTAGGCTGAGTATATATGATTCTGCGCCGTCAAATAACAGCCTGTCATTTTCCCATCGTATTCTTTTTGATAAATTAATAAAATCGTCATCTTTATTTATAATAAGATTAGAATTTAATATCTCTTCTACAGTTTCTCCAAACACATCGTCTTCTAAAATTAATGCGTTTTCAATATTTTCATCGACAATTTTTTTCCATAATAAATAATGACTCAGGTATACCCCTATAGCACCATTAGATTTTTTAAAATAAACATCGGAAGACATATTACAAGGATTGATTTCTAAATCATATTCCAGATGTTTTAAATGATTTGTCCTAGTATCTATAGCAGAAAATCTTTCTAATTTATTTTTAGATAGCAACTCCCATCTGTCTGATCTGTCATCTAAATTAATACAGAATATCCTATTGATTACAGATTTATCATATTTTATAGTGTTTTTTATATTATATCTATTTCTTCTAGGAGTCAAAGGAGAAAAGTTTGTACACATATATCTATTATTAAGTTCTGATGAGCCAGTATTTTGCTCAATATAACTATTAGTTCTTGAATCCTCATCATGGGGTATATGGTATATTGCATTATCAATATCAAACCAAACAACCTCAGTTATATCTGGATTAGATTTTTTAATTCTATTATAAAGATCAATCTCATCGTAACCATAACCATTCAGGTCTTCTCTAAAATAGGCATAGTCCCCCCTATGTATCATAAAAAATCCAGAAGTATGTCTAGAAAAATTATAATCTGATCTAATAAAATAGTTATGACATAATCCGTTTTTTAAATATATATTAAGCCAGTTACTATCTATTAACTTATAGTCAGCATCTACCTTGATTATAATATCCCCAACAGAAAAATCGAATGCTAAATTGTAAGCCTTACCTAAATTGAAGTATGGCTCATCGTCTACTCGGAATAACTTTACTTTATCATAATCTTTAATATCTAAAGGAATATCCGATGAATAGTCTACAATAATTATTTCTGTAACTAAGTCAATATTATGCCAAGAATCTAAAACCTGCAATAAGTTTTCTGTTCGATTCTTAGCGGCTATTATAACTGATACGGTTTTATCTAATGGTTTGTCTGACTTTAAAAAACCTATAGCCTTACCGTGCATAACATAATGATAGAAATATTTTTCTCTTTTAGATATACCTATTTGAGTAGCGTGTGGCTCATAAAAGTCAATAACATTAGGGCATTGTTTCTCATAAAATACTTCATCAAAATTATCATCCACCCTATGTGTTTGATAAAATTGAGATAATGTAATTAAAGGTTGTTTGAAAGTTTTTTCTATTTCTTGAATATCGGATTGATCAACATTTGTACTAGCATTTTGCTTAATATAATTATGAAAAAATAGCCTATGTTTATCGTTTATATTAATACTTTCACACAAAGACCGATGAAAATTTTTTGCTTCTGGGTTTTTTAATAGATATTCTTTTTCATCAAAATTTTGGTCTACTATATGTGTTTTGTAAAATTCCTCTATAGAAATTATCATAAATTTTGTAACATCCGATTACTAATCAGATATGCATCCTAATAATTGTACGAATTATGGCTGGGTATTTCCTGGCTACAATAAATTACACCATTTTCATCACACAACCCTAGAGTTTCCATGTAATAGTTTAAATGTTGGAAATCTTAAACTAATTCCTCCCTCTTGATTTTTAGTTTCTTCAAAATATTGTACAGTTATAACCTTACCCAAGATGGTTTCAGGTTTTTTGTAAAAGTCTTGTCTTTGCTCTATACTAAAACCACTACCTACCCTAACAATATTATCTTTGTGTTGAATCATTACAGCAGAAAGCATTTCTTCTTCACATTCCGCACCATCTTTAACGTACCTGAATGGGCCATTTTCTACCCCTACAACCTCGTATTCGTCGTCGTGAAAGGCTTTATACTTTAAAAGGTCTTTAGATCGCTTGCCTTTATATGGAGCGTTCTTACGAAGCATTACTCCCTCCCATCCAACCTTGTCACTTTTGGTAATCCATTCTTCAAAGTGCTTATCATCTGTAATAATTTCCATTTCTAATGCAGATAGACAAGGACATTCATTATCCTCCAAAGTAAACAATAGTTCTTTATATCTTTGATATAGATTATGTTCACTCT
>CETY01058225.1_pt1 | contig 10510 bp, 12 predicted proteins | sample 361551 | NCBI WGS metagenome assembly CETY01 (sample SAMEA2623135, study PRJEB7988) | marine metagenome | biome: marine biome (ENVO:00000447); feature: deep chlorophyll maximum layer (ENVO:xxxxxxxx); material: "saline water (ENVO:00002010), including plankton (ENVO:xxxxxxxx)" | depth 45 m | reverse complement strand
AAAAATAGTGAAAAATAATTAAAAATACTAAAATTAATTAATAGTTTCATCTATTAATCCATTCCAGAATTTGCATGGAGTTCCACGAAAGTGCGAATAATTTCTACTGCCACCGCCGTCTTTCATTCCACTATCTAAAATTACATTTCCGTTTTCTATAGAAGATTTGACTTTTTCAAAATCGATTATATTTCCAAAGGAAATCGATTCATAAAATCCTTTTGAATCTTTATTTAATATATAAAATCCTAAAACCCCGAATTTGTTGCTAATAGTGGTTTCTAATGTTTCTTGTTTCCATATAGCGATTGGGAAAATTCCGTGATGATTTTTAACAAATTCTGGAAATTTGTCTTTAACCGCTTGTTCGCGTTTATCTTCAAGAAACGAATATTCAATTAGAAGATTATTTTCTGTATCAAATAGCATCCTTTGTCCGCAATGATTAAATTCAGTACCATATTTTGGAAAACATGTTCCAGACCAAGAATATCTATTATTTTTTTGAGGGTTAGGTGTTCCAAATGTTTGTAGAAATACTTTTCTACTAATATTATCGCAAGGCATTCCATGTTTTATCTTAAGTAATTCTTCTTTAGTTTGTGGTATTGTTACGGAGTTTTCTTTCAGTCTTTTGATAAGTTCCGTTTTCTTTCCGGTGTGTGGTAGGTTGTGTTTTTTTAATAATGATTGTAGAACAGGGTTTTTATTAGCAGAGAGAGTCGATGGAGTAAATAGGTATACTGATGCACTTAAATCGAATAATGTAATTTTTGCAGCCTCTTTCTTCTGTTCGAAACCCCATTTATCTGGAGAATTATCTGAATTAGGTGTAATTCCCATACATTTTTCAGCAAAATGTCCTTCTGCGCCGTCATGTTTTGAGGTGTTCTTTTGAAATTTTTTTCCTTTCAGTTCGGATCGAAAAAGCTTGATTATTTCTTTTTTGATTTCTTCTTTAGTTTTATAGTCACTCATGGTGTGTAATATTACTTAAGATTAAGTTTAAGTTGTTTTTATTCACCCGTATATAATAATTTTTATAATCATTTTTATAATTAGTTTGAAAACAAAAATGATTAAGATTAATCGTATATGTATAAATAAACAGTATATATGGGTGAAGACCAGCTAAATGGATTAGATTTGTTTTGTGGTTGTGGAGGTATGTCGAATGGATTAGAACAAGCAGGTATTAATATTATAGGTGCTATTGATATTTGGGATAAAGCCGTGGAAAGTTACAATATGAATTATAGTCATAAAGCATACTGTCATGATTTAACAAAATTACCACCAGAAGAATATAATAAACTGTACAATCAATCAAATAAACGAATTGATATTATTGTTGGTGGTCCACCGTGCCAATCATTTTCTATTGCCGGAAAAAGGGACAAGAACGATCCTCGAAATTCCTTATTTATGGAGTATGTAAAATATTTGGACTATTATAATCCAAAAGGATTTATTATGGAAAATGTGATTGGAATGTTATCAAAAAAGACAGAGGCAGGCGAGAAAGTAATAGATATAATTATGAGTCACTTAGAGAAGAATTATCGTTGTATTATTACAAAATTATATGCAAGCGATTATGAAGTTCCCCAAAATAGAAGAAGAGTAATCATATTTGGTATTCGTAAAGATTTGAATATTGAGCCTACTGAACCAGAAAAAATTATCAAAAATAAAGAAGATAGAATTCCAGTAAAAACCGTATTGGAGAGTGTTGATGTGGTTGATTCCAAATACTATTTGAGTGATAGAGCGATTGAAGGTATTAAGAAAAAGAAGGCGCGTTCAAAAGAACGGGGAGTTGGATTTGGTGCCCAGTTTCTGGATTTGAATAAGCCATCTTATACTATACCCGCAAGATATTGGAAAGACGGGTATGATGCGTTAGTTAAATATAGTGATAATAAAATTCGTAGATTGACTATTACGGAATTGAAAAGAATACAAAGTTTTCCAGATGAGTATGTATTATGTGGTTCAAAGAAAGACACAATTATGCAAATTGGTAATGCGGTAGCTTGTCGTTTTGCATTTTATTTAGGAAAACATGTGAAAGATATGCTTGTAGATACTTAAGATATATAATTGGAAGTATTAGTGTAATTTATTTCTTAGATCTTTTTGTGACTTAAAATAAAAAACAATAAAAATACTAAAATAATTGCCTAGACAAGGAATCGAACCTTGATTTTCTGTGCCGTTTGTAAGCTATTGTTTTTTGCTAACACAAACAGAGGACTTAACCATTAGTCGATCTGGGCATACAAATACATATTGTTATATGATATACATTTTAGACGCATATTTCGAAATTTAAAATTTTGGTAGAGATTTCAATCATTAATGAATTAATTATGCCAATATATACAGATTATGATGAGTGGTCTAAAAATCTTTGGCCTTGTGATATAATTCTTTTTACAAAAAAACGTGTGAATAATTGTATAAACTTTTGTAAACCAAATGGTTTAGGATTACATTCAGAATGGGTACATGTTGGTGTGGTTTGTCCGACTAATTTCATAGATTTTGAAAATAAAGATGTAAATGAAACATATATATTAGAGTCAAAAATATATGGGTCACGAGGAATAAAGGATATCCGTACTAATAAATTGAAAGGTGGATTACAAATTAGAAATTTAAGAGAAATAGCATCAAAAAATCTAAAAAAAGATTATGCAATAGCTTGTTATAAAATCAGGTATAATAAATTCAAATATAGTCTTGAAGAAGAAAGAAATTTAAGTAAAGAAGAATTGGAAAAATATTTAGAAAATAATTTTAAGGCAGCTTCTTTAAGATATATATGGAAAAATTGGCAAAGTTCTTCATATGATTGGTTAAATTGCTATACTGCCCCAGGTTTTCATAACTCTGATTGTATTACACAAAAAAACAAAAGATTATTTTGTTCAGAATTTGTTATAAATTTATATCAGAAAATATCAATAATTGATAGTGGATTAGAGAGTGATTTTATTGGTCCACAAGAACTTGGGGATTGGATTGGTGATATAATGGGAGATTCACCATTTTCTCCAGATTGTTATTTATTAAAGAAGAAACCCGAATTGAATAGGCAAAATACAATACATTCAAAAGCAAAAACATTTTTCATTAAATGTTATTGGTATTGGGTTGTTTTTTCTGGATGTGGGACTAGCAAATATAACGGGAGTGGAGAAGCTGGATATTAAAAATTTTTTCTTCAAAAAAATGATTATCAAAATGTTATTTAAGGTTATACTCATTAATATATAATAATCATGTGTCGCCAAAATACTATTATTTCTGTAATGGAATCTGCGTTTTACAACAATAGTACCCAAGTAGTTCACCGCTCCTAATAAATTACCTCATCATTATGCCGCAGTTGTAATATCAGGAAAGCCGATAAGTATTGGAGTTAGTGGATTAGCAGGATGTTCGAAAATATGCAAACCTGCCGTAACAAGACATGCCGAAATGGATGCGATTAATAAAATAAAAGATAAGAGTCGTTTAAGAAAAGCAAGTATTTGGAGTGTCAGATGGAAGAAAGTTAATAATGAATGGGTTCTTGGAAATGCAAAGCCGTGTAAATATTGTAGAAGTTTGATGATAAGATGGGGAATTAAGCATGTGTATTATAGTGATGATAACGGTGTCATTCAGAAGGAGAATATAAATAATATGCAAAGCAAATTAACGAGTGGAAGTGTAATCCATTTGCGTTCAAATCTTGGTTACAAGGATATTTCGTTTCAACGCCCAATATGTTATAATTGTAAATTATAAAAAATAATAAAACATAAATTATATAAAGATGGCTAAAGATAGTGTTCTTTTATTAGGCGTTTTAGTTTTTGTATTGGCTGTACTTGGATTTTTTTCTTGTGGTTCAAAAGTAATTTCTCCGTCAAGAATTGTAACAAAAGAGACTTTAGTGGGTAAAGCACCTAAAGACTTATGTGTAAAAAGAGATAATGATGAAGAGAAATTACAAAGAAGTATGTATAGATCTCATTTTAAATATGACTAAGTTTATATTTAGTTGAATTAAATAAAAACAGAATTTAACTATTTCTTATAATAATGGAAACGCAAGTAGATAGCGCCTTATTTTTTTATTTAAATCATGTATATGAAAATAGTGGGAGCGAAGATGTTCCAAATGAAGAAGAAATAATAAACACAGTCAAAGAATTAATTAGTAATGGTAGTAATGTGAATTTTATATATTTGAAAGAGAGTCCATTATTTATTGCTGTTAAATTATTGATATATCCCCAATTAATAGAATTATTATTGGAACAAGGTGCTAATATTGAACATACAAAAATTGAAAATGAAAAAGAATGGGATGTTTTTCTTGTTGCATTCATGGAAAAGTTTGATTTAATACAATTTGATTTATATAAACCAACTCTACCAATATGGTTAAATAGAATTGATCCAAATGATTCTTCTACTACAAAATTTGAGAAAATCAATAGCAATCATAAATTAATAGATAAACATTTAGAGGTTGTAAATAAAATTCTCAGCGAACATCACAAAAAAGTAGTAAGAACCAATAGTCCTACAACAATTAGCGGTCATGGTGGAATTTTACATACAAAAATTGCGGAATATAGTGCACCAACTTTTCCTTATTACAAAAAAACTGGCGGATATTCCAAAACTAAAAGATTTTTTCCTTCTAGTTTACAAGCTAAACTAATTGAAAAAGCTTCTAAAGCAAAATCTACACTTGTAAATAGCTTACCATATTCTACAATAAGTAAATTGAATCCACTTGCAAAAAAAGAACATAAAGATATTATATTTTTTAGAAATAGACTTGAAAAAAGTTTAAAAAATACAAGCAATACTTTAGAATTTAATTTGGATGCATTAGATATTAGTAGAATAAATGAATTGTATTCATTACCACATAATCCTGGAAAACTAAAATATGTTACTGAAGGCACATTTAATGGTATATTCATAACCAAAAACAAACAATTCGCTTATAGGATAAATATAGATCCTATTGATTCTGAATCAGATGAAGCCAAAGAATTAATGGCAGAAGCTTTATTAACAATTCACTTAGCTAATTTAGGAATTGCTCCAAGAGTCATTGATTGTTATTTTGCAAAAAATGATAAAAAATCTGGAGAAAACACATATCTTGTATCTGTAAGTGAATTTTCAAAGAACGGTTCTTTAACAACATTTCTTCAATCGAAATCATGTACTCCAGAAATGATACCAAGACTTGTTGAAAAATCTATTGAACTTTATAGCAAGATGATAGAAAATAAGGTTTTTTGTATTGATGTTAAATCGGATAATATGCTTGTTTCAAATAATCTAGAACTATATCTTATTGATTTTGATGATCAATTTTGTTCTAAATTTAAAAATATGATATTAAACGGGAAACATATATTCTCTAAAACAAGTAGATTCATTCAAAAACTACCTTTCTCATCCGGAAATAGTGAAGAAATTACAAATCGAGGATTTTTTTGTTTAAATATTCTTCAAGTTGGTGTTGTATGTATGAGACATGGGGGTGAAGAAATGGATGAGAATAACAAATTACTACTTTATGCAAGAACATTAGTTGATAATATTGATATTGCAAAAGACTTACAATCAATGGTTGCTTGTGCCGCAACAAAAGTTAGTAATGATTATACAGCTTATCATATTTTAAGACATTATCTTGTTGGTGACCCAGTAACTACAGAATTCGATAAGGTTGGTTCTTATAAATTTGCTGGTTATAATATTAGTAATGATCCTGTTACAATAATTCTTGCATCTTACTTTTGGGTTATGTATGACAAAGATTTGGCAATAAATTATTTATTAAAGACTTCAAAAGTCCCCAATTTATTGAAAGTCGATATTAAAATAGCAAAAATACTTGTTAACAAAAAGGGTTAAATCATTATTCTGAGAATATTATTAAAATCTGAAAATATTATTAAAAACTTATTATAATTATGAGTCTTGGCTTTATTGTATTAAGACATGTAAATAACGAATTAACAAATAAATATTGGATAAAATGTTATGATTGTATAAGAAAACATTATCCAGAAAATGAAATTATTATTATAGATGACAACAGTAATTACGAATTTATAACACATAAAGATTTATATAAAACTTTAATCATTAATAGTGAATATCATCAAAGAGGAGAATTATTACCATATTATTATTATTTACGTAATAAACTATTTGATACTGCTATTATACTTCATGATTCAGTTTTTTTAATGAAACCGATAGATTCTAAAATTATTGAAAACATCAAAACATTTAGATTTTTATGGCATTTTCAACCACACGTCCCCGTCGATAAGGAGAGGTACACATCTATATTAAGGCCAAAAACCCTCGGAGGAAAACAAAAACAACTACAAATGATAAATTTATATAATGATAAAGGGCTTACAGATTTTTTTGACCTTCAACTTTGGAATGGTTGTTTTGGAGGAATGTCTATTATTAGTCAAACATTTTTAGTTGATCTAAATAATAAATACGATTTGAGTAAATTTTTAGATGTTATATTTAATCGTGCTGATCGCGAGTGTTTTGAAAGAGTATTTGGTTGTTTATTGATCTATTTTGAATTCTGTTTTTTAAATTATAATATAAAAATACCAACATTAGGATCAGCACCTAGTTGTGCAAGAAAAAAAGCTATAAAAAAATGTAGACACAATTTTACAAAATATGTGCCAGCATCAAATTCAATATTTGGAAACATTATGGATTATCCGAAGAATGTAATAAATATTAAAAATGAAGAAACTAAAGTCCCTCCACCCTGGCGATTTACATTCGAAAATTGTTGGGAATGTAGTGACTTTTTACCAATAATTAAGATTTGGTCTGGAAGATAATCTATTTCAAAATCCTCTACACTTTTTAACAATTCATAATTTGTTTTATTGAATTGTTAAAACAATCAATGTCTGATTCTTGATTGTTACCCAAATGATTCCATTCTTTTGGGTTTTTTGTATTATATTCATATGACCAACCAAAATCACATAAGCGTATTTTTCCGTCTTTTACTAAAATTTCGACTGGTTTTATATCATTATGAATACAATTATATTCTTTCAAAGTATTCATAATATGATCTCTTTGTAATTCCCAATCACTTGGTAGTGTTTCTTTAGTAATTGGTTCTCCCCAATATCTGGTTCTAATAATTTTATCTTTTCCATTTTTTTCATAAGACAATAACTCAACCGCTATATCTGTATCTTTTAGTATTTTTAACCATTTTATCTCATTTTCATACATAAATGTTCCAGACCTTCTATAATATGGTCTTTTAACTACAATATTATCTTCGTAAAGTTTTACACAGCCAATGTAATCCTTTTTCAATATTCTAAAATTTTTTGTTTTATCCATATTTATAATAATTGTTAATAATATGTCAAAAAGATTGTCATATTATTGGAAGGGGGATACTACAAATAATCCAAGGTCGCGTTTTAAACAAATTAATTCGGGTAGCTGGAATATAACTGGAAATGTTATTTCTGAAAATGAATCAAATCCGCCACCAAATGTCCATGAACATAATTTGGAAAATGTATCTGATAGAGAATCTGAACCGGTTGTACAAAACAAATGGTCTAGATTAATGAATGGTGTTTGGAATCTTTTTAATTTTACCAAAAAATCACCAAAAAGTACTTTTGAGTCTTCTAATGATTTTGATTTAGAGGAATTAGAAGATTTAAGTAAACTAAGAGACATCGACTATTTAGAACAATATGAACACCCAGTTTATGATGATTCTGAAACTCCAATTTATGATGAATATGAACCCCCAGTTTTGGATGAATATAAAAATGAAATAAGTATCAAGAAAACTGAATTATTAAATCGAATTGATGATATTGTACAACAAAACGAAAACGAAACAAGAGGAGGTACAACAAACCGGATACAATTAGAAGATAAATCAGACAAGGATGAATTTCTTATTCCAAAAAAAGATGAAGAATATGCAGCTATATATGGAGACGATTTCGTATATACACAACATGAAAGAGATAATAATGAATATAATCCAAACACAGGAATAAATGACTTGCTTGAAATAGACTTATTGAATAAGTGGAGATATGGAGATGACAATTCAGAAGCATATAATACAGAAGTATTAAATACACATAAGGAACTTGTTGAAAGTATTGGAGAAAAAAATACAGCAGACTTGATTGATTTTTTATCCGAAACTGGAGAGGATTTTGAAACTAATGAATCAGCCCTAGAAGAAGAAGAAGATAATGAAGAGACTCTTGACGATCTGCGCCACAAAGCCAGCGAAAATAATAGACAATCTCGTTATGCATTAAGAAAACATAAAAAAGTAAAATATACCTAAAAAATAATAGACAATAAAGTTAATATGAATATTAACGAAATTCTTTCATCTATATTATTAATTATTGTATTATCTGTATTTTTTATTACTTTAAAAAATAATACAAATGAGCCATTTTTGCAGTCTTGTGGAACCAGTTTTAGTCAGCAAACAGATAACTGTGGGCGTCACAAGTCAAAACAGCATTGTGATAATAGATGGCAAAGTGCCGCGCATACTGGTGGAAAAGGTCCATTAAAATGCGTATGGTCCGAAAGCAGCAACAAGTGTAAGAAAGACGATCCGTGTAGCACCGAACATGCATCAGCGATGGATGCCGCGCGCACCGAGGCAGACAGATTGGCTCGTGAAGCAGAAGAAGCGGCGGAGCTTACGCGCATAGCAGAAGAAAAGGAAATTGCAAAAAATGCGGCATGCGGACCAATAGACAATGCGCAATATGATACACCAGATTGGTCTTATGGTGGTGTTATACAACCTTGTCCAAATTATATCGATCCTGCTATTGAGGAACAAAACAAGGAAAATGAAAAAAATAGAATATGTGGACCCGCAAACATTACACAATATATTACACCAAATTGGTCTTATGATAATGTTATAGAACCTTGTCCAAATTATATCGATCCTGCTATTGAGGAACAAAACAAGGAAAATGAAAGGATTAGAATATGTGGTTCAACAATCAGTCAATCTAATACAAAAGAGTGGTCTTATAATGGCGTTATACAAGGAGAATGTGAAAATTATAGCGAACCAATTTCAAATCCAACACAACCAGAACCTATAAATTATAGTACTCAACATTTAAGAATATCTCCGACTCATGTATTTGTAACTAATTCTATAGAACAATAATTTTTAAAATTTTGAACATATTTTTTTGATTCCGGATTGACCATCTAATATAGAATACTCAACTTGTTTACGAAGTTTTATGTTAATTGCTTTGTCATCAGAAATTGGTTTTGTTTTTTCTTCCCATAATTTTTTTATAACTTCGTTAGTACTTTCTCTGAAATCAGTTCCATATTCAGATTCAAGTCTATCAACCAAATTTACAACAAGATTTTCAATACCCTCTTTTTTATTCATAGTTTGCCATTCTTCGCCATTAAATGTTTGTAAATGAGGTAATTTCTTATTTGGAATCTTTACATTATGATTTTCTGGATGTTCTTTATCAAAATGAATCTTTTTTAGCATTTCTGGAATACACGTATTAACATTTCTCATCAATTTTAATATATCATTTTGTATATAATCCCAGTTTTCTTTACCATATGGATTAGTAGTTCCCAAGTTAAGATTTATTGGCATGTTAATAGTTGTATTGTTTATAACATTATCACAGTTTGTTCTATTTTCATTTAATGCAAAAGGTAATAGCTTTTCTAATTTTGTAAAACGTTGTTCTAATTCATAATATTTTTCACTAAGCTCCATATATTTGGCCTTATATACATCATTACAAGGAAGATTGCTATTTTGATTTATAATGTGTCTATTTGTTTGAAGATGTCTAATATATTTACTTTCTCGGTCAAAAAAAGCATTACACACTGTACATGCGTATTTCTTGTTTTCACAATTAGTCATTAATAATTAACATAAAGATTATTTCTTATTAATGCTTTTATAATTATAAATTTTTAATATACAGCTAATTTTTAAAATGAAACATCAACATAATATGTACGATTTATTTGGATTAACTGTTACCGGAATAATAAGTGGTTTGTTTGCGGGTTTTGTAGGTGCAGGAGCAGAAATTCTTATTGTACCACTTCTAACTTTATTTAGTATTTTCGATTCGATAAAGCTAAGAATAGGAACATCACTATTTATGCTTTTACCACCAATAGGCATATTTGCTGTAAGAGAATTTTACAAAAAAGGATTTGTTGATATTACTTATGCTATTTATTTAGCTGTTGTTTTTACACTTTTTTCTTATTTATCATCACTTTATAGTGTAAATATTGATGATTCAATTATAAATATCATATTTTCTGTATTTACAATAATTGCCGGAATTTATATGTTAATTACCCATTAAATATATACACATTTTCAATAATACAAAAAAAA
>CETY01454880.1_pt1 | contig 10519 bp, 16 predicted proteins | sample 361551 | NCBI WGS metagenome assembly CETY01 (sample SAMEA2623135, study PRJEB7988) | marine metagenome | biome: marine biome (ENVO:00000447); feature: deep chlorophyll maximum layer (ENVO:xxxxxxxx); material: "saline water (ENVO:00002010), including plankton (ENVO:xxxxxxxx)" | depth 45 m | reverse complement strand
TTGGAGTCTGCGCAGATTGATTCCCTATGCGAATGTATTCGTGATTTTAAGGATGCGTACCAGCCGGTTCGTAAGATGGAGAATAAGGAGGAGGCTATGCAGAAGTGGTTTGGTGAGACTTTGGTGGCTAAGTTGAGTGATTTTGAGAAGTTGCTTGGTGATAGTGGTTATGCTATCGGTTCTTCGCTAACTCTAGCTGATTTTGTGATTTATTCTTTCCTTGTTGATTTCTTTGATGACAAGGAGGGTATTGCCTTTAGTATGAGGTCGTGCCCTAAGCTTCAGAAGTTGGTTGAGACTGTTGGTGCTAATGAGAAGTTGTCGGCTTGGAGGGAGGGTCGTCCTAATACTCCATTTTAGGTGGTTATCTATTATTTCTAAAATAATAGATACTAATTATTCTGTGTAATCTTCTGGTGTAATTCCGAGAAGTGCGGCAGCTATAACATAACCATGTCCGAATGGTTTTCCGAAGGGTGATGTTTGATTGATTGCCCATTTTAGCATATCTACGGTAATTTGTTCTGTTGTTGGCGGCGCATCAAAGTCTAGAATTTGAAAGTTTTTACCGTTTTTGACTTGTTCCTTTAGGTTTTGGAAAGCTTGGGTACTTGTTATTAACTTATAATATAGAGGAACGTATATCTTTTTCCTTGATTCAATATAACCCATGTATTCATCTCCGTATAGGGACTTGATTGCTGTGCGGTATTTGTAATTATTTCTGCCTTTACTATCCGTGTACATTACTTCATTGGTCTTTGTTCCAGTTGGATGTCTATGTCCTTTTCTTTCGGAGAAGCCTTTTTTACGCCATTCTCTCCATTCTTTGGTAACATTTTCCTTGGAATCCAAGTGTGGTTTTTTCATATCTGGGAAAATTTTGGAGTATTGCCAATAGTTTTCAAATAAAAGAGCTGTGTCATTGCCTATCATCGGCCATACTTCCTTGTTAACAGGTCCTAAAAACATTGGAGATAATTGTTTGATAGGATAAGGTCCTGCTTTGTTCATTGAACCGCTTGTGACATTTATGTTTTTAAAATCTTGTGGAGCTGATGGCCATGCTTTCCCCCTCCCACCTAATCGTGCTATAACAACATCACCTTTAATGTTAAGTTGATTTATAACGATTTTTGCTATATCTTGATGACCTTTTTTGTATTTTATTGAGTATTTTGCTGCTTCTATAAAAAAATATTTTATATGGTATGGTAAATCATCTAATAACTCTGGTTTTTTTGTTTTACAAAATTTTTGTATTGTATCCATTTTATATTAGATAATATAAATGAGTTGTAAAGATAGATGTGAAAATGGAATATGTCTAAACTTTGGTGATTCTTCAAATTTAGTGTGTAGTTGTAATCCTGGTTTTAGAGGTAAAAATTGTGACGAACAAGATCTTTGTTATTATAAGAGAAATGGTAAATTAATCAAAAAGAGATGTGATAATGGTAAATGTACTAATCCCTATTCTGGAAAATGCGAGTGTGAACCTGGGTATTCAGGATATTTTTGTGAAAGAGATGCATGCCAAGAAGTAGGGGATGATAGTTATTGTTATCATAAGGGAACATGTGTTGTAGATGAGGAAACGCATAAACCAACTTGTCGATGCCATATTGGCAATCATTTTGGTGAAAGGTGTAACGGACATTGTCCAATGGATACTTATTGGAGTGATGAATGGAAGCAATGTATGCATTGTGAAGTAAAACATGATGACGCTGATAGATATATGTATTGTGATGGAAGATCTAATAAGGATGTTTCTGAAGCTTACGCAGATATTGTATATTGTGATGACGAAGATTGTAGTCCTTTTTTGAGTGATGTGAGCTGTGCTTGGTCAAATGTAAAAGCCTGTCCTGATGGTTATAAAGTTTCTGGGAGGGATAGTCATGGTCTTCATTGGGAATCTTCCAAAGGTTATAACCCTGGAAATCCTTGTTATTTTGGGAGTGATTTGCGAAGGTGTGAATTTGACCATAGACCATAAATGCTTGTTAGAATCTGTTAATTTTTGTGATTAGGGTATTTAGGTTTTGTAGTAGTGGTTGTAAGTTTTCGTTTGTTGTAATAGCATCATGTATTTTGTATGTTATTTTCTTGATATCTTCAGTTTGTATTCTGAACTGTCTGAATTCGTATATTCCCCAGCATAATGGTATGATGATTATGAGGGATGATGTTATGTTTGGTGTGCTGGTAGCCTTACAATAATTTTCCATTTTAAATTTAATAGACTTAATATTTAAAATAAAATAACGGATGTTTAGTATCCAGGCTTCTATGGTCTTACATCTTTAACCATATACTCACATCTTTTGATATTATCTCCAACTCCACATGAGTACGGCATATCATCAAAGTGCGGTTCCACTCTCGTCTTATAACCATAATCAGCTGGGCAAGGCTTCAAATCATTTTTAGAGAAAGTACATTGAGCATCTTTGGAGTCAACATGACAACCATATCTTCCGCAATACATATATTTTGGAACGCACTGGGCAGGATCAGGATAAGTATCGTTTCCAAGAATTTCCTTATTGTTTGTCCTTTTCCCAGGAATCGTCTTGTTCAACCGTGTCTGAGGCATTTCGTAACTAATTTTATCACAATTTTGAGATTTCTTGCAAACAACCCCTACGTCGCTGTATCCTTTCCTTTCCATGGTCGCATAGTATCCTGGTGGACACGCCATACAAGATCCATCAGGATACTTATTTGTAGGAACACTCCTTAATACACCTCTTTCACGTATATTCACTTTACAATCACAAACAGGTATTTTATCTCGTTGCCATCCTGGTTGGAACTGAGTACATGAAAAATCCGATCCATCATTATAAGAATCTGTCCCATAATTCTTTTCATTTAGGTAATAGAGTTGATTCTTCTGACAAAATTTTGTATTTTTTAAACCTGGTGCGGTCGGATAGCGTGGGTCCTTAACCATACATACGTTATTTCTATTGGGATCTTCCCGTTCATCACAATTTTCTCCTGTCCATCCTGGATCACAAATACAACTAGTAGTATCAAAGTCAGTCCTGACACATTCCCCTTTCTCACAGTCTTCCTCACATGTCTTACCTATAGGATATCCGCAATTTTCTCCACCCCATCCTTCATTACAACTACATTCGAATGTAGCATTTGGGCCTGTTCTTAAACAGATTCCTTTATAGCAATTACTTTCACATTGAGTGTTATCCATTATTTATTATTCATAATATTTAAAATATTATGAATTGTAGAATAGATTTCAGTTTCGTTAATTAGCGCCGCCGTATCTACATTCGGTTTTAGGTGCGCACTTCCACGCTTTACCCTTACCCTTATCCCACCAACTTTGATATGGTTCTCCGTCACAAATTTTTGGTGGACCCACCCAAGGGTCATTAAACCAACTAACACTACAGTCGTTCTTTGCATACTCTTTTCTCTTTGCGGCCGTGTCGAGTCCATACTCATTCATAATTTCTTGAGAAATTATTGCTTGAGCAGAGTTACAATCAAACCTTGATGATGCTCCTGGCATTTCACTAGGTTGTTTTCTCTTAAGCCCACCGGCGCCAGGTCCGTTGGCTGGATCTTCCCTACATCTTGGTATATTTCCAAAATCCTCTCCCCCAGGACCACCTAGCATTGACGATTGATTAATTGTATTATAAGTATTTCTTTTGTTAAAATTCATTTATTATACTTTAGATAAAAGATTTTAATACTATTTTTACTTAGTATTAAAATTATGGTTAATTTAACTTTGGGTACATTGTTGGACATGAGGTCCATCCGGTTGGTCATTTGTTTGTTGTCTTGGTTTTGCGTAATCTCTGTAATGACCTATCTGTAGTGTGTGTTCTTCTTGGTCTTCTTGGTCTTCTTGGTCTTCTTGGTTAATTTCTTGATTTGTTTTGTGTTCTTTTGAGAAAAATTCTTGTAGTTTTTTGTATGTTTCCGAGTTGTAGGTGGGAAAGTCGATTGAGAAGACGACGTATAAGTCTCCTTTTTCCAGACCACCAGTGTTTGGTTTAGGCATTCCTTCACCAACGAAGACCATAGTATTTGGAACTACTAAGGTGTTGTCTACAACATGTGGGCGAATGATATGATTGTCTGGAGTTTTGAGATAAAGGTTTCTGTTATCTAGGGTTTTTAGAGTAAATTTACAGCCAAGCAAAGCTTCTTCAAGGGATACTGACTTTCTGATGAGTAAGTTATCTCCATGTCGTTCAAATGTATCGTGTTCCTTCTCGTTGATTACAAATACAATATCTCCTGCTTGTTTGTTTATATCTTCGTTACCCATTCCACTAACACGAATTTGTGTTCCATTCTCGGAGCCTGCGTCTATGTGTATTTCTATGGTTTCTTTCTGTTGAATTGTTTTGAAAGTTTGTTTTTGCCCCTTACAGTTTGGACAAACCGTTTGCATTTGTTGGATAACACCTGGTTGAATTTGTACTACTCTGATTTGAACTCCTTGGCCATTACATGTGGAGCAGTTTTTGATTGTGTTTTTGTCTGTTATAGACCGTGTAATAGATAGTTTCAATGTTTTTCCTTTGTAAAGGTCTTCTAGACTGACTGATAGTTTATGTATGGTATCTTCTGGTTTATTATTCCGTTGTCTCCTCATATTAAATAATTCACTGAATATGTCTGTTGAACCTTCTGGGGAGTCGGAGTCATCAAGTCCCTTAAGGCCAAATTTGTCATATTTTTCTCGTTTTTCTTCGTCTGATAGGATTTCATAAGCCATTTTAATCTTTTTGAACTTTTCTTGGTCTCCACCCTTGTCTGGATGTTCCTTGAGTGCTAATTTATGATATGCTTTCTTAATTTCTGATTGTTTAGCGGTCTTTGATAGACCAAGAATATTGTATAAATCTGTTTCGGACATATTTGTTATAGTGTTAATTCGTAGTTTATAAATTCAAATTTAAAAATGTTTGTGTTGACACTCTGGCGGATTATCTGGTAAGTCTTTGTTTGAATCTTGTAAATCAGATTGCCGAATGGGGCAGTTGCTCTTAGCGAATACAGTGGGCCAGTTGAGGACACAACCCATGTATTTGTTTTCAACTTTGACGAATGCGCATGTAAGTTTGAGCCATGGTTGTAGTGTATTCCATACTTTTTCCTTGAATTCTTTGCCTTCATCCATTTGGAAGATTTTGATTTGATATCCTTCTTCTAGTTGTCGTCCTTTGTTTGCTGAGTAGTTGGGTGTAATTTGGCATTCAACATCTTGTTCGGCTAATTTGATGGCTATTTCCTGTGGTGAGGTTTGAACTTCACTGGAGATATATAATTCTATCATTTAGAATTATATAGTAAGTGTTTTAAATATAATTAACTAACGTCTTGTATAAGAACCCTAAGGGATTTGAGGGGTGTGCTTGTTCTCCTTCCCTCAGCGTGGTCGTTATACTTGTCGTATAGCTCTTGTAATTTCATGGTATCTTTTATAATTTCTTGTTTAATAGTTTCCAAGTCGTTAGATATTGTGATATGTTGTATGGCTTGTTCTGTTAATTCTTGTGTTGTGTGTATTAATAACAGAAAATTTTTGGCGGTCCTTATGGTTGATGAGTTATATGATTTACCTTTGATTAGTAGTAAGAAGTTGTCAAGGTTAAGTTCTATTCTTGTTTTTATTGTGATAAGTTCAAGTTGGTTATCTGCCAAGTTTACGAATTCCATACCATAATTTATATATAATAATAAATTATGGTTAAATTAGTTTTACCCTTTTACAATCCGATATGTAATATATGGTGTTTTACTGGAGTTCCTTGTAATTCTGATGACATCACCTTTGTTATAATCGTAGAATAGTGCTATTGGGTCGTCTGATTTCATGATACCAAATTTTAATCCAAATTGTTTCTTGAAATCTGTACCTTCTTTTTCTGGAAGTCGTTCAAACTTTGGTTGTAATATGTGTTTGGTGATGTTGTATTGTAAATCATCCACCGAGAAGAGTTCAAAATACATCTCAAGGGACTGGTCTATGGTTTTCTTTGTAAAAGAGGTAACACCGTCCTTGTATATGATAATGGAGTGGAAAATTTCAAGTTCATTCATAACTGATATATAAACTTGGATATTTTTGACATTAAACTTGGGTGAGTCCGAGAAGAAAACAATCATTTGTTTGTTGTCGGGTTTTAGTGCTATGATACGGTCTGGTTCATCTTCTATGATGGAATATTCGCGTTGATTTAGCATTTCTAGGCAGATTTCGTGGGCACGTTCCATGATTTGAATTTGTTTTACAATTTATTCAGAATATTCAATTCTAAATTATGTTTAGAGTTTTTAGTGTGATAAAATTTATGGAAATAGTATATTGATTCGCAGGTAGTACAGTGTTCTTTGATAGTTCCACGATAACTATTTCTATAATAATTTAGGGAATCAATTAGTTCTCGTAAGTTTATTCTATTGTGTGTATTATTATGTTTAAAGTTAATTTTAAATAATATAACGTGATACCATCTGGTGTTAATCTCTGAGAATGATATAATATAATTCCATATATCATCTGGGAATTCCATGTATAATTTGTAATTATACATGTTTTTATTAAACTAATTTTTTTCCCAAGGTTTCATAGCCATATAAACTACGAGGAAGAAGAGTAGTGTTTGAACGACTATGAGTGGCACTCCAAGTTCTCTAAAGTATCCGGAAACCATTGGTACATATTGGGTTACGGCTAATACCGCAGCGAATAAGAAGGCAGAGTAGACAGAAATACCTAATTTATTTGGTTCATTGTTATTAATTTTGGGGGATGGTCCAGTGGTTGACATTTATATATAACTATTTTAATATTTTATGTATTAAAATAAAATCAAATGGTAGCATCTACTATAGAAAACTTTTGTTTAACATATGATATAAAGGATTTTAAGAAACTAAAGAAATTTATCAGAAAATTTTTCATAAAAGTAGCAATATTTATATTGGATAATGAGGATTTAGTTAGGAATAACACTATAAGTCCTAATAAACATCTTGCTTTGGCACAAATTATATACAACTATTCTAGTAAAATTCAATATACTAAGGTAAAATACTTGTATAGTTTAAGAAATATGGATATATACACGTCTTCTAAATATGGTAAAAAGATTGTTTTATTTGGGGACATCCATACTAAAGGTTATGGCTGTGATAAAAAATCACAACCAACCTCTGATTTTATAATAAATCAGATAGAAACTTCTACTTGTTTCTTGGATATATTCTTGGAGATTCCTTATTTGTTTGGTAGATGTGATACTAAATTAGAACTGGAGGGGACATACATGGCTGATTTACACAGAGATTTGAGTAAATGTTTTGAATATACCAAAGATTGTCAATATAACAATATCAGAGCTCATTATATAGATTTAAGAAGTCCTAAATTATCTCAAGACTTCTTTTTACTACAGAGAGCTATTATAAATTCATTCAATAACATGCCATGTCCTAAATATATTACTGATAAGTTATTAAAAAGTGAGAATCTACAGAATATATTTAGTAGTAAGGATAATATCATTAATTTTATGTATAAGTTGGTAAAAACTAATAAGATACAGAAACAAATTGATAATATCAAGGATGAGAAAGTAAGAAAACTATTATTAAGAATAGAAAAAGAGAGAATAGAAAATCCTGATATAGATTTTAATGAAATCAGTTGGGATAAGATAAAAGAATGGTTAGAAGAATCATTTTTCCCTTTCACACTTTATCATACGCTAATTAAATATGTTAGTATTATTGTTGATGTTTATACACTGGCAAGGGTGTTTAGGGAATTCAGGGAAGTTCAAGGGTTATATTCTAAACCATGTGATAATGTAATGATTTATGCTGGAGCTTATCATACAAGAACTTATCAGAATTTCTTAGAACTTTTAGAGTTTTCTCATGTATTTTCTGTGAAAGCTAAGACGGCTCCAGCTTATTGTGTAGATATTACAGATTTGAAACATCCAATTTTTAGGGAATCAAAGTAATTTATCTATTTCTTCTTTCATATATTCTAAATTAGGTTCTTCTAACAGAGAATAATCAATAATTTTAGAGTCGTCGCCATAAGTTTGAGGTTGTTTACCATTAACATGTATGGGACATGGCCAGTGAGATGTAGTTCGTCTTTCCTCATAATATTTTCTTCTTTTTCTTTGTATAGCTGGTGTATTTTGCTCGTGGTTTTTAGGAAAGAAGCAAACGTATTGAACAATTCGTTCTTCGTTCGGAATCTCAACTTTTGTAGATTCCCTACCAAATTGGTTTTGGTGAAATATTCTTGAATCCCACATTACTAAGGCTCCAGCAGGCACATCTAAAACTCGTTTTTTATCTTTTAATTCAAGTAGGGTGTCTTGGTCTATTAAGTTCCAGTTTTTTGTGTGGTTAAGACCCTTATCTTTGAAGTATTGTTCGTGATAGTCGTGTGTTTCCTCGTAAACTACCAAGGTTCTTTTTGTGTTGTCAGTTAGAGAGACGAAACCTTGATAGCACTTGAAGTCTTTATCTTTTGGGGCTTGGTCGGTGTGAGTCCAGATTTTGTCAATACGGTTATCGTCTTTGTCAATGTAGCAACAACCGTCAAATGAACTAATAAGTTCTTGTGTGTCGTATATGTATTTGTATATATTTTGTAATCTTGGTCTGGTTCTGATAAACCAGGCGTGTTCTTGGTGTCCGACTTCGTGGAATTTGTAGATACCGTGTGGGTCAATTAGGCGATGTAGTCGGTCGTGGTCTGGGATTGTGTCTTTCCAGTTGTAGAAGAGTTGTTTTGCTCTATCTACCTCATCGGTAGATAATATGTTAGGTATTATGGTATATCCTTGAATAAGTAAGTCAAGATATCCTTGGTCTGCTTCTTCGTTATAAGCCATTTTCGAATTTTATAGGATATAGAGTCCTATAAAATCAAATTTAATCTATGTTGAGATAAATGTTATCTAAACTCTCTTAGAGTTATAGATATTCGATAGTCTTTTATTAATTTTCGTTTTGGTAAGCCGTGTTTATGTGTTTTCTGACAGGTTCCACCCATGACTAAAACACTATTATTGTTAACTTTGTATATGATACGTTCTTTAGTCTCTTTATTTTTAAGAACAAAGTCCCTAGTACAACCTAACGATACTGTTGCTATTGGAGAACCTGTTTCTAATTGTTTTTCGTCATCTGAATGTTCTCCAATATAGTCATTACCATCTCTATACCAATTAATCATTAACATATTAAAATTACAATTTAGTTTATTGTTAAGATATTCAATAAGTCTGTCAAACATTGGACTAATAGGTTCACAATCTAATGTATTACCACTGAATGTATAACTATGACCTTGTGTTTTTTGTAGTCTTGGACATGGTATAAGTTTTCCATAAATTATTATTTCGTGGGGTTTTTCGGGTCGCATCTCCCAAATTTCATGTATTTCTTCTGGTGTATATGATATATCCTTTGGTAATTGGAAAAACTCTATATAAGTTTCAGTCATTTTTCTGATTTTTATATATATTTTAAATAAAAATCAAAATTAAGTTATAATTGTAATCTTATTATTATATTTATTAGGTCTTGTCTGATAAAAGTATAATATCCTCTCGGTGATACACCAGGTTTTTCTTTGGATATAGGGACTTTACTTTTGTCTGATATTTCTAGAAAAGCTTGGTTGATTAGGTATTCTAATGATTCATCGTTCTCAATTTTGAATAAAGTTTTCATATCACTTACAATACTTTGGTAAGATATTTGTTGGTTTTCGTACCATGGTCCGTGGTCGTTGGGGTGAGTCATTTGGCTGGTTATAATATGTTCTTTTAAAAAATCAAATTTATAAGTGGTTTATGAATAAATGTTTAATTAGATAAATGTTATTAATTAACAAAGATTTATGGGAAACTGATAGAATCGTTAAGATATCATCAAGTGGAGATTGGAATTCTCCTGATGCCATGTTGATGGTTAAGTGTTTATTAAATGAGACTAAGGAAATGTTGGATAAACTTGAGGGAAAACCAGCCGTTGTTCTTATTGACTGTAATAAGGGAGAAGAGCCACCACTTAAAGTTTTTATGGAGTTTTTTGGTTTCTTTAATCAGAATAAGGTCTTGTTGTCTCAGAAGTTGAATTTTACGATTGTGTATATTAAAAGGGATGATGAATTAGTACGGTTTAACACTGTATTAAAACTACATAAGCCTGTGAGACCAATTGTGGTAGCCAGGACTAATGCTGAAATTAAGAAGGCTATTTTAGAAAGAGATATAATGGAGGCTATGGAGAGTAATTTTGAGGAAGAAGAGTATGATGAGGATGAACTTGTAGATGGTTAATAAATTTCTATTATTTTATTTTAGTATAATAAAATAATGCCAACGGGGAATGAAGGTTTTTCAACAGTTCAACCAGTAATGAATTTTCAACATCCAAATCAAATGTTAAGCTCTATGGCTAACTCTAATAATAGTAGCTTTGT
>CETY01016396.1_pt1 | contig 10534 bp, 13 predicted proteins | sample 361551 | NCBI WGS metagenome assembly CETY01 (sample SAMEA2623135, study PRJEB7988) | marine metagenome | biome: marine biome (ENVO:00000447); feature: deep chlorophyll maximum layer (ENVO:xxxxxxxx); material: "saline water (ENVO:00002010), including plankton (ENVO:xxxxxxxx)" | depth 45 m | reverse complement strand
TTTTTATGTCACATTACTGTCACACAAATGTAATATAGAAGTTTCAGTGAGTTAAGTCAATTTTTTTCAGGTGTAGCAGACTCTGGTTTTGGTTGATTTTTGCGTGTATATTTTTTTTTATTTGGCTCTATCTTTAGTTTATATTTCTGTGTTCGCAGATCTTTAGCTAATGGATTTCGATTTTTTTTCATAGCTAAATATTAATCCTATTTCAAAAAGTATATACATCGGTATTGCCATTAAAAATTGTGAAACAATGTCTGGGGGTGTAAAAATCATGCCAAAGATAAAGCACATAACCAGAACAAAACCTCTGTATTTTATAATTGAATGTTTTGACGCAAGCTTAAGGCTTATAAGAGCATTAACAATAATTGGTATTTGAAATGCAAGACCAAACCCAAATGACATTGAAAGAACAAAACTCATGAAGTTAGAAATATCTGTGCTTACTTTGACTATATTTGGACCAACTGTTTGAAAGAAATTTAAGACATTAGGAAGAGCGATAAATAAACAAAACATTACGCCCAAATAGAATAACAATGTACCAAGAATAGTTCTTGAATATATAACGAAACGTTCTTGAGGATATAGTCCTGGTGACATGAAAGCTAAAACTTGAAATAAAAAAAATGGCATAGCAACAAGTGCAGATAAATATGCTGAAAGTTTAAGTGGCACAATAAACGGCGAAGCAACCTCCACAGCAATGAGCTCTATATTCAAAAAAGGATCCAAAAAGCTCACTAAATCATCGAACAAAAAATTATTGAATGGATAGATTCCAACAAAACAAACTAAGAAAAATAATAAAGAGTAAAGAATCCTGTTGCGAAGCTCTAGAAAATGTTTTGCCAGGCCTTCAGACATCTTTGTCTAACTCCTTCAAACGTTTTTCGTTGTGAATGTCTTGTTTTAAGCCATCAATATTGAGTTCTTTTTCTAGATCTTCTTTTGTGTTGGTAAAGAAATTTTGAATTAACAGAATATACCTATAAAAGCTTTTTACATAGCTTTGGATATTTTCTGGTTTAACAGAAAATAAGGCTATTAAAATTACTATGAAGAGTTCAGGAATCCCTATCTGGATCATTTTCCTCTTTTATTTCTTTTTTAAAGCCCTTAAAAGCTTTGCCTAGATCTGAACCAATAGACTTGATTCTAGATGACCCAAAAACTACCAATATTAGTAATAGAACTACCAGTATCTGCCAAAACCCAATACTCATATTTTTTCTACGCTGCCTTCTTCAAATTTATACCTAGATTCTTCAATCTTTTTAAGAATCATATATGTAAGTATATGTTTTTTTGATACAAGATACTCAATTAAGCCCTTCACACTATATTTATCATTAATCCATTTAGCTATAAATGGCTGAGCAATTGACCAGAAATCAAGATCAGGATAGATCTGTCTGCCCATTCCCTCGATATGAATTAACGTTTTAACTAGAAGCACCAGATCATTGTCTAAATATAAATCAAACTGCTTCATACCCTCAAAAAGATTAAGCAAAAGTTCCCCAAATAGTATTTGGGATAATGGCTTGTCGAGAAGATCTTCACAATTAGCTCTCAAAACAGCTTCAAGCTCTTCAGTTTTAGTATCTTCTTTTACCCAATCAGCAAAAATAAAAAGTTGAGCCAGTGAGTAGAAATCTCTTTCTAGAAGACAAGATATCATTTGCGCTAAAAGAATCTGATTTGATTCAGTGAGTGAGCCACATATTGCATAGTCAACAGCGTAATAATACGGATCATTTGGATTATCTTTTGCTGCAAATATATTTCCTGGATGCATATCTGCATGAAAGAAATTATCCTGAAAGACTTGCTTCAAGAAAATTTTTACCCCATTTTCAGACAGCACCCTTAGATCAAGACCTAACTTTTTAAGTTCGGTTGTGTCTGTAATGGGCACACCGTCAATGTACTCCATGACAAGCGTCTTCTTTGTTGTAAATTCATCATGAATTTTTGGTACATAAAGGTGATTCGTGTCTTTAAAGTTATTAAAGGTTTTTTTTGCATTGGCAGCTTCAATTCTAAAATCAAGTTCATTTAAAATTACCCTTTCGTAATCATCTACTACAGAGCTTATATCTATCCTTGGGTAGCCTTTATAAAAAGTTCTTATAACTTTTGTAGCCAATCTTATTGCGCCAATATCACGAGAGATAGAAGCCTCTAAATTAGGCCTTTGTACCTTTACCACAAGCTCTTGATCTCCTTTAGTAAATCTATGGACCTGCGCCAGAGAAGCAGCAGCAAGGGGAATTGGATCAATTGTATCAAGCACAATGTCTGATTTGCTTCCTAAGTTTCTAATTAGTTGTTCTTTAATGTAAGAGTATTCTAGTGGCTCGCAATTATCAGTAAGCTTTGATAATTCAAGGGCTAATTTGTGGGATATTAGGTCTGTTCTTGTTGATAAGAGCTGTCCAAGCTTAATAAAAACTGGGCCTAGTTCTTCAAGCACTTTTTTCAGCTTTTTCTCAACATCATTAGGCTGTTTTATGGGCTTAAGAATGGGATTAAATCCAGGTATAAATAAATTAAATATGCCGGAGGATCTTACAGAAAAAAAAATTTGAAAAAGTCTGAGAAATCTCACTTTAAGCCTCTATGTAATGCAACAATGCCCTTGAAAATATTTTCATAATTACAATTGGAGAATCCTGTATCTTTAAAAAGCTCTAACATCTCTTCTTGGTTCTCATGTGTCCTTATCGACTTGACAAGGTATTCATAGCTTTCCCGATCTCCTGAGATTAGATCTCCGATCTTTGGAATAAAGTTATAGCTATAAAAATCATAAAGCTTAGAAAAATTTTGACCTTGAGCTTTTGAAAATTCAAGTATGTGAAGTTTTCCTCCTTTCTTAAGAACCCTATAGATTTCTTTTAAACTATTTTTTTTATCTGAAAAATTTCTAAAACCGAAAGAAATGAAAACATGATTGAATGTCTCATCATCATATGGGAGCTGTTCAGCACTAGACACAGCAAATAAACATTTATGATAGAAACCCTCATTGAGTGACCTTTCTTTGGCTTTTTCAATCATTTCAAGATTTTGATCACATAAATATATAGATTTTTCCTTCACCTTTTTTGCAATAAGTTTTGCAATATCACCTGTGCCAGCTGCAAGATCTAAACAAACATCATCTTTATTAATATTTGCTGAATCTATAAATGATCTTTTCCATACTCTATGCATTCCTGCTGACATGAAATCATTCATCAGGTCATAATTTTCTGAGACTTTAGTAAAAATGGTCTCTACGCCATCTTTTTTTATTTCTTTAGAAACTTTTTTGTCTCCAAAATATACTTTTTGATTATCTTTGGTGCTCATATAGTATTATTGTGTTGAGAACAAAAAGTATAAATGACAAATACAAATTTACTAGCTTGGATAGACCTTGAAATGACAGGACTTAATCCAGAAAAGCATCATATTATTGAAATTGCTTGTCTGGTAACAGACTCTGATCTTAATGTTGTTGCAGAAGGACCAGAAATTGCTATTTCCCAGACTGATGATGTTTTAGACCTTATGAATGAATGGAATATCAGACAGCATAACTCGTCTGGTCTGGTAGAAAAGATCCGATCAAGTGATATTGGGCTAAAAGAGGCAGAGCAGCAAAGCTTAAATTTTTTTCAAAAACATATAAAACAACACCAATCGCCTTTATGTGGCAGCAGTGTTTCACATGATAGAAGGTTTTTAATCAAGCATATGCCTAAATTGGCTAACCATTTTCACTATAGACATATAGATGTTAGCTCTTTCAAAGAAATCATAAAAAGATGGAGCCCAGATGCAGAAGAATTCAAAAAAGAGTCCTCTCACAGGGCAATGGATGATATTAAAGATTCTGTTAATGAGCTGAAGTTTTACAGAGAAAACTTTTTTAAATAATAGAGAAATAAATGCCCAAAAAATTATTTGTTAAAACTCATGGATGTCAGATGAATGAATATGATTCTGCAAAAATGATAGATCTACTTCAGGCTGAAGAAGATTTTGAACTTGTTGAGTCTGAAGAACAAGCAGACTTGCTTATATTAAATACATGCTCAATAAGAGAAAAAGCTCAAGAAAGGGTTTTTCATCAAATAGGAAGATGGAGAAAAATAAAGGATAAAAAGCCAGACTTAAAAATTGCTATAGGCGGATGTGTTGCATCGCAAGAAGGCGAAAAAATCATTAAAAGAGCTCCTGCAGTAGACATAGTTTTTGGGCCTCAATCATTGCATAACCTGCCGAAGCTATACAATGATGAAAGTAAGACAAAAAAGTCGCAGATAGATATATCCTTCCCTAAATTAGAAAAATTTGATCACATTCCAATGCCAGAACGAGGCGAGGCTTCATCATTTGTATCAATTGTTGAGGGTTGTAATAAGTATTGCTCTTTCTGTGTTGTGCCTAAAACAAGAGGCCATGAAGTTTCAAGAAGCATTGAAGACATTTTGAAAGAAGTTTCAATTCTCGCTGATAAAGGCACCAAAGAAATTCATTTCTTAGGGCAAAATGTCAACAATTTCAAAGGCACATATAAGGGAGAGAAGTCATCTTTAGCAGTTTTGATTGAGCTAGCAGCGAAGATTGATAATATTGAAAGAATAAGATTTACAACCAGCCATCCCCATGAATTTAAGGATGATCTTGTTGAAGCTTATGCAAGGGTACCAGAATTAGTAAGCCATGTTCATTTACCAGTTCAGAGTGGTTCTGACAGAATTTTAAAATTAATGAGAAGAAGGTATACAGCAGAAAAATATTTAATTCTTATAGATAAGCTGAAAAAAGTAAGACCAGATATGCGTTTTTCATCTGATTTTATAGTTGGTTTTCCTGGCGAAACAAAACAAGATTTTGAGGAGACCATGAATATAATTAATGCTGTTAAATTTGATGAATCCTATAGTTTTATATATAGCGCAAGACCAGACACACCAGCTGCTATTATGGTTGATGATGTATCACAGGAAGAGAAAAAAGAAAGACTTAACATTTTGCAAGCAAGATTAAGCCAGCTAGCTTATGGTTACAGTAGAAAAATGGTCGGTTCTTTACAAAATTGTTTAGTTACCGGTGTATCAAAGAAGGACCCAGGCCAGCTTCAAGCAAGAACTATATGCGATAGGGTTGTGAACTTTAGATCAGATAGTATTGATTTAGAGGGCCAATTGATTAATATTCGGATTGAAGATGCATTGCCAAACTGCCTTAGGGGATCAATAGAAAATTAAAAATCTTGTATAACCATCAATTAAATTTTTCCAATCTACCGCCTGAGCAACTAATGCTCCTATGTGGCGAACTAAATAAAAATCTTAAACAAATAGAAAAAGCTTTAAAAATAAAAGTCTCTCAGAATGGAACTGAATTTAAACTATCTGGTAAACAAGATGACGTAAAAATGGGAATCTCTACTCTTACAGATCTAAAACTAAAGCTAGAAACTAATTCAACAATTACTCCTGATATAGTTCACCTTAGCCTTCACACAGCAAAATTTTCTGATTCAGAAAAAATAGATACAAATGAGGTTCATATTAAGACACCTAGAGCTTCAGTAACTGCCAGAGGAAAGAACCAGAAAGACTATCTTACCAATATTGCTAATGCTGATCTTACCTTTGGGGTCGGTCCATCTGGAACAGGCAAGACATTTCTTGCTGTTGCTAGGGCTGTAGACGATTTAATCAAAGAAAAAATTAGAAAAATAGTTTTAGTTAGGCCAGCGGTTGAGGCCGGAGAAAAGTTGGGATTTTTACCTGGTGATTTGAGCTCAAAGATAGATCCTTATTTGAGACCATTATATGATGCACTGCACGATATGCTTGGAGCTGAAAGGGTAAATAGATTAGTTGAAAGAGACATAATAGAAATTGCTCCTCTTGCTTACATGAGAGGCAGAACATTGCGAGAAGCCTTTATTATCATGGACGAAGGTCAGAATACAACAATTGAACAAATGAAAATGTTTTTAACTCGTTTGGGGTTTGGATCAAAAGCTGTTGTAAATGGCGATTTGAGCCAGATAGATTTGCCAAAAAGTACTCAATCTGGTTTAAGGCACGCCATTGACGTTCTTAAAGATGTTGATTCAATAAAATTTACAAAATTTACAGCACGAGATGTTGTTAGGCACTCGCTGGTCCAAGAAATTGTTGAGGCTTATGATAATTTCGAATAAGAAATTGCAGGTAGAGTTTTTTAAGCAGCCGAATTATATTGCCAAGACAAGTAATAAATTAGAAAAAATTATCAAAGATTTTTCGAGTTTTTTCTCCATAAATGAAATAAATCTAGAAATTAGTTTCTGTTCGGCCCAAGAAATAAAGAGAATAAATAAACAATTCAGAGGCCAAGATAAACCAACCAATGTTCTTTCCTTTCCTGATGAAAATTTAACTGATATCTCAATTACTTGTAACGGGGAAATACTAATTTGTAATGACATCCTTCTTGCAGAAGCAAAAGACCAGAACAAGGAGATCTTTAATCATTTTGTACATCTTCTGGTCCACTCAATGTTGCACATTGTTGGATATGGCCATGAACAGGAAAATGATGCTATATTAATGGAGAATAACGAAGTGAAATTTTTATCTAAAATTGGAATATCTGACCCATACAAATAATGCCTGACGAACCATCGCAATCTTTTTATTCAATCATTAAAAATATTTTTATTCGTAAGGACGATGTTAACGAAACAACAAAAAATATTGAGCCTGAAGACGAGCGAATAGAGGAACTAATAGAAAACGTCCTCAATATTAGAGACTCAATAGTAAAAGAAATAATGATTCCAAAGATTAATATTTCTTCGATTCGAGAGTCGGACACCCTAAGAGAAATATACTCAACAGTTAACGAAACAAAACACTCAAGATATCCAGTTTTTGACAATGAGAAAACTAAAGCTCTAGGCATTCTACACGTGAAAGACCTAATAGGTTCCACAGAAGATGTGTCTTTTAAATTATCTAGGATCTTAAGAGAGGTAAAATATATACCAGAGTCACAATCTGTAACCTCTCTTTTAGAAGATTTTAAAAAAGACAGAGTTCATTTAGCAATTGTCTTAGATGAATACGGAATGATTGCTGGATTGATAACTATTGAAGATATTCTCGAGGAAATAGTAGGCGAAATAGAAGATGAATTTTACGAAGAGAAGAACAACGAGATTATAAAGATAAACGAAAAAGAGTTTATCGTTTCCTCCACAATAGAAAAAGAAAAATTTGAAGCGTTCTTTTCAAAGGAGCTTAATTGTCCAGAAGTAGAAAGCTTGGGTGGCTTTGTGCTCAAAGAGTTTGGGCACTTGCCAAAGGTTGGAGAAAAAATTGTTGTAGAAAATTTAGAAATGACTGTGACATCTGCTGATCAAAGAAAAATTAAAAAAATAACAGTACGAGAAGTTGGGTAAATATTTTTTCATAGGCTGGGCTTTAGCTTTTTTATTTTGGGCCTACTCATTAGCATGGCTATTTGATGCCGTAAATTATTATGGTGCCGGTAATTTACTAAGCGCATTCATTACCATTTTGCTGGTTGCATACCTATCTATTTACTTTGGCATATTTTTTTTTGCTATAAAATTTTTCCAGAAGAGCAAGTACAGATACCTTATTTTGCCAAGCGTATTCTTTTTACTTGAATGGATGAAATCGTGGATAATTTCTGGCTTTCCTTGGCTAAATTTAGGAGCAATTAATGAGTTCCTCTGGGGTGCACTTCCGATTATTGGAGCTTCAGGCACCTCTTTTCTGATTATTCTTGTAATTACATTATTCTTTGAAAAGAATCATATTTTTATAGCTCGAACAGCTGCATCTATATTGGTTGCTTTAATGATATTCGGTCCAGGACATTACCAAAAGGGAGGGCAAGAACAACTTGAGATATCAGTTATACAGCCGCTTAATACTGACCTAAAAGAAATTATTCAAATGACAAACACAGCCAAATCAGATCTAGTGGTTTGGCCTGAGGCAGTCACTTTATACAACGATAAAATTATTGATTTGATAGAAGGCAAAAATGTAATAGGAGGTTTTTTTCGAGAAGAAAAAGATAGTTTTTATACTTCAGCAATTAATCTCAGAACAAACCACCTACATGACAAAAGAAACTTAGTACCTTTTGGAGAATTTCAACCTTTTGGTGAGCTGCTAACTGCTTTTAACGATTTTTTTAATATACCTAATTCAAATTTGAAAAGAGGGGACCGTCTACAAGATAAAGCTGAATGGTCAGCACTTATTTGTTGGGAACTTGTCTTTAATAATACTTTTACTGAACGAGTTAGAGGGACAGACTACATTATTCATATGAGTAATGACAAATGGTATGGGGATAAAATGCCAGAGCAACACCTGAAACATGCTCGAATGCGTGCTGTTGAATCGAATAAATGGGTTGTAAGGGCTACGATAGACGGTATATCCCAGATAATAAGTCCTCGAGCGGAAGAATCTTCACAGCGACTTGAGAGAGGTACAAAAGGGTCTATAACTCAAAAAATAACGCTAAATTCAAAAGATACGACATATTTAATATATGGAGATATGCCAATGCTTATAGTCTCTTTGCTATTTTTTGGCTTGGGTATTTTTCAAAGAAGATATGAAAATTAAATTATTATTTATACTTTCATTAATGTCGTTTATAAATGCCAAAGAAATACAAATATCTATATCAGATCAGAAACTTTATCTGATTGATGCTGGCAATATTATTAATGAATATATTATTTCTTCATCAAAATATGGGGAAGGTGCACAAGAAGGCTCATTTAAAACACCTTTGGGCAAGCACAGAGTTAAAAAAATGATTGGGCAGGGTGAAAAGCTTGGGATGCGTTTCATAGGAAGGCAAGCACAGAAGGTATATCCAATATACGCCCAAGAAAAAGTGATAGTGCCTGATGATGTGGTTCAATCTAGAATTATTTGGCTTGATGGGATGGAAGAAGGTGTGAATAAGGGCACAGGCATAGATTCATACTCACGTTATATCTATATCCATGGCACTCCTGAAGAGTGGTTATTAGGAAAAAAAGCATCAAAAGGCTGTATTAGAATGTCAAATTCAGATGTGATAGAGCTCTTCAGTCAGCTAGAAGGCAATGAAACTGTCTATATAGATAAATAATAGTTATTTATATAAATAACTAATGTTTATTTATAAAAACTATTGATATTACAAAATAATTATTTATTATGTTTGTATTAGTCAGTCTCTCCTCTCCCCCCATGACTGACAAGCTAGGGGCTCCGGCCCCAAGCATTTTTGAGAGAAATTATGGAAAAATTTGCAGACAACATAGAGCTACTTATACTTTTTACAATCTTCGCAGTATTGCTGCTTGGCATTTCTTCAGTTTAACCCCACATATACAATAGGTATTAAATATGAATAAATTTTCGGCATTACTTTTTTTGTTTCTTGGTCTTCAAGTTTTCAGTTGTGAAAACTTGCTTGATACAGATGTAAAAATCCTAAATCAAAAAGAGTACAAAAATTTATGTGAGTATAGTGATCACACCATTCTGGTTGTTAATACTGCAAGTAAATGTGGATTTACTTACCAATACGAGCAACTGGAAACACTTCAAAGAAGATTTAAAGACAGAAAATTTACAGTTCTAGGCTTTCCTTCAAGAAACTTTATGGGGCAAGAGTATAGTGATGAAGAAAAAGTAAGCGAATTTTGCAAGGCAAAGTTTGATGTGTCATTTCCACTTTTTTCTATTGCGAATGTCAAAAATTCAACCAATCATCCTTTCTACAAGAAACTTTATAAATTGACCAGAGAAAGACCTTCTTGGAACTTTCACAAATTTCTCATCACACCAGATGGAGAGATAAAAAGTTTTTCTCACAGAATAGACCCAGAAGATCCAGTCATTGTCTCAGCTATTCAAGAATCAATAAACCTGTAACCTGACTCAAGTCCAACCACTACACTTGTAGGCTTATCAAACGCAAATATGCCAACGTCTATAATGCCGTTAATTGATAGAATTTCTTCTTCAGTTTTAAGCGGCGCGCTAATTGAAAATTCATAAAGATCACAAAGATAATTTTCATTGTCACTTAATTGTTCGCGTTTTTTTATGTTCTGCGAAAACCTTCTGAGTGACGCTAAGCAATCATTATAGTATTTAGGCTCTATCTCAACAGGAAGCGGAAACTTGCCTAAAGTTTCTACTAATTTCTCTTCATCAACTATACAGATAAAGGTTTTTGCTTGCTTTGCTAATCTTTTTTCATTGGTATGTGCGCCTCCGCCTCCTTTAATTAAATTAAGGTTTAGATCTACCTCATCAGCGCCATCGATATAGACATCGATATAAGCATTTTTTTGATACTTAGTCACATGGAAACCTAATTCCACTAAAAGTTGACTTGTTCTATAGGAACTAGAATAAATTGATGTGATCTTATCCTTTAATTTCGGGAGAAATTCTTTTGTGAAGAAATCTGTTGTGCT
>CETY01189916.1_pt1 | contig 10556 bp, 7 predicted proteins | sample 361551 | NCBI WGS metagenome assembly CETY01 (sample SAMEA2623135, study PRJEB7988) | marine metagenome | biome: marine biome (ENVO:00000447); feature: deep chlorophyll maximum layer (ENVO:xxxxxxxx); material: "saline water (ENVO:00002010), including plankton (ENVO:xxxxxxxx)" | depth 45 m | reverse complement strand
GCAAGCCGAGCAAAAAGCAGCCGATGAGGCTGTACAAAAAGAAGCTGTTGAAAAAGCTGCTGCGGAAGCAGAAGCTAAAGTTCAGCAGGACGAAGAAGTCAAGACGGCTATCAAAACTGGCGTAGAGTCAGGAGCTGATCGTCTTGTAGCAGACATGCAAAAAGAATTCGAAGCTGCAAAAGCGGAAGAAATCAATGAGCTTGTTAAGAAGTATGAAGCCGACGTTAAAGAGAAGGCTGACGAACTCGAATCTATGCGTAGCCGTAAGTTTGAGTTTGGTTCTAAGAGCAAAGAGAACTTTGCTAAAGACGCTCTTCACGCTAAAGTACTTGGCGCGATTACCAAGAAAGGTTGGGATACTGACCTCGGTAAGGAAGTCATGGAAAAGCAAGGTGTAGACTTTGGTACACGAAGCTCTGCTGGTAATCTCGATATTACTGTAAGTCAACAGTTCGAAGAAGAAGTTGCACTGGAAACTCGCCTTGCCGGATTATTCCGTGAAATTCCTGTAAGTTCAGGAGCAACAGTTATGCCTTTTGCTGCAGATACTAATGCTGCAACTTTCGGTACAGCTTTTGATGTTGATACTGCTGGACAGCGTATTGACAATGGCGGAACAGATGGTCAGTGGGACGCTACTAATAACGTACTACAAACTGAGCGTTTAGCAGCAGGTACCTACATTGATAATAATGTAGATGAGACTTCTTTAGTTTCATTCCTGCCAATGATTACCTCAGCTCTTGCACGTTCCCACGCTGTAGCAATCGATAAGATGATTCTTCTCGGTACTAGTGGTCCTACTGCTGGTATTGCAGGCGGAACTGGAGCTGACAAAGGTTCTGGTCTACAAGCATCTACAGCAGCTTGTACTGCACAGCAAGATGGTGCACCTGCATTCGCAGACAGTATGCTTGAAATTGGTCGAGCAGCTATGGGCAAGTATGCGGTTAATCCTGCTGACATTGTTTACGTTGTTACTATCGATGCCTACTACGATCTACTTGCACAAGACGGAAAGTTTGTGACTGTAGATAAGGCTGGCTCTGATCTCGCCACTAATATCAACGGCATGATGGGTACTATATTTGGTTCGCCACTTATTGTTTCCGCGGAAATGGTTGCTGCCAACACAAGTACTGCAGCTGCTATTATAAATACTAGCCGATATGTTCTTGGAAGACTCAAGGGTGTTAGCATTGAAACTGATTACGAAGTTGGTAAGCAGCGAAATGTTCTGGTTGCTAGCCAGGCACTAGGATTTAAGTCACTTGAAGGCACTTCAGGTGCTCATACCTTAACCTACGCGTCTAACGCTTAATAGCATTTTGATTACTTTTAGTAATCATGGAAACTGGGGGAGGTTCTCCTCCCTCAAGTTTTTATTAATTGACTTATGGCAGATTTAATAACATTAGCTAGTTATAAAGAGGCAGAGGGCTTGAGTACTCCAAAAGAGGACTTGAGAATTAATGCTTTAATACCTTCTGTAAGCCAATTAATAAAAACTTATTGTGGTAATAGTTTTGTAGATTTTTATTCAAGTAACAAAACAGAAACTTTTAGTATTGATTGGAGCACTTATATTGTCCAACTTACTGAAAGTCCTGTTAATGCTATTGTAAGCGTTCAAGAACGACAATCGTACTCTGACTCTTATGCTACACTGACAACAGGAGCGTATGAGTACGCTTTAGACAAAAATACAGATAGTGTTTTTCGCACTAGCTCTGGTAGCTACAAAAACTGGGCTCAAGGAGTAGATGCCGTTAAAGTAGTGTATACTGCAGGATATAGTGCTGTGCCAGACGATTTAAAATTAGCAGTAATTGATTTAATTACGTACTACTTGAAAGACGAACATAAAGAAAGAAGAACAATACAAGGAGCAAGCATACAAAACGCTGCCAGTTCTTCACAACGAGATAATGTGGCATTTCCAGATCACATAAAGAGAGTCTTAGACTTATATAAGAATTTTTAATGAGTAGTTCTTCTTTATATGCGTTCTTAGAAAAACTAGATAAGGAATTGTCAGAGGGGGCAACAAAAAACAAAGCAGCCTCCGAAGCATATAGAACACAAAAGGGGAACAAGAAAACAAGTACTCTTACTTATAGACCTAGAGAAATCACTGAGGCTATAACAAATTTGACAGAGATTCCTAAAAAGTTAAGAAAGAAGTATGATGATCTCGTAGCGGGTTTAACTGCTGATATAAGAATTCTTTTTAAGAAAAAAGCGGTAGAAGTAAATACGAAGAATCCGGGCGATGCTAAAGTACGAGGTAATAAACATTCTGTTTCTATAAGAATTATAAAAAGGGGTCAAAGAGATAATTACACTCTGTTAAAAAAGACCTATGAAGATAGATTAGATGAATTTTATACGGCTTTTCTTACTCTTATAAATGCGCCGGGCGGTTTAAAAAGATACAGTGATTCTGCGGGCGGAGAAGTAACACTAACTAGAGGAAAAGTATGGGGGCAGACGCATGAAGGCGGTGCTAATATTTTTCATATGATGAATGACGCAGTATACGCAGCTATTCAGCATACAGTTCAGGGGGCACAAGACCCTTCTGGTACAGAGATAGCAAAAGATTTAGCAAATCTAAAAAGAGCAGACGCACAAATTATTTTAGACATAATGAAAGACGGCCCTAAAGAAGAAGTAAATATGGGAATCTCTAGTGCTCTTATCAACTCACAACAAGGCGGGGGTATAAAAGAGCAAGGTGCAAAAGCAAATCTAGATGCTGCTATAAAGTCCTTAAAGCCTTTTATTCTCGCCACTGAAGGCTCGGATAGTTTATTAACGGGACGAAGAAAAAAGATAATTAAAGAGATAGTTAAGCCTTTTAAAAATAAAAAAGGAATTAAAGTTAAGCATGAAAATATCAAAATTAATCAGAATAAGAGCAAGGTAAATTTAGTAAAAAAGCCCGGTAAAACTATTGTAGAAAAAGGTGCGGCTCTTTCCGTAATGGGTAAAAAGGCAGTAAAACGACAGGAAAAACGGAAAGCAACAACCTCAGGAATGAGTTTAGCAAATATACTAGGAGTTCTAAATAACCAACTACCCAAAACAGTAGCTAATAACATGGGTAGTCCTAGACTTGAAAACCAGACAGGAAGATTTGCTCAAAGTGTGCGGGCTATAGATGTAACAAACACTGCGCAAGGATTTCCTAGTATTGGATATACTTATATGAGAGATCGGTATGGGCCTTATGAAAGTACAAGCGGATCTAGGTTTGCAGATGTAGATAGAGATCCTAGACCATTGATCGATCAATCAATAAGAGAGATAGTAATAGGCTTTGGTTTAGGAAGACTTTATACTAGGAGATTATAATGACCGCAAGAACGTATGCTTCAAGAAGAAAACGAATTGTTGACGGTCTTGTTACTAAGTTAAAAACAATAAATGGTCAAGGGGCTTTTTTAAGTGATGTTGGAGAGAACGTACATCCAACACTAAAATTTTGGGATGAAGTAGATGAATTTCCCGCACTTCATTGTAATGCTGGAAGCGAGACGAGAGAGTATCGAACAGCAGGAGTACGGGACAGATTTCTTTCAATAACAATTCGATGTTATGTGCAGGAAGAAGATGCACAAGAAGCATTGAATGAGTTAATGGAAGATGTCGAAACAGTTATTGAAGACAACTCAAGATTAGAGTATAGTGACAAAATGAATAATGTTTACCATACTCAACAGATTACCATTGTCAGTATTGATACTGATGAAGGTGTACTTGAACCTTTAGGAGTAGGTGAAATGCTAATAGAGGTTCGTTACTAAGAAAATTCTGACACGAATAAAAATTCACGATCAGTCTTTTCAAGTTCATAGTGGGAGATAACTATGGCCGAATATTTACATTTTAGTAGAGACTCACGTCTCTATATGGCAAAAGATGGGCGTCTCTGGTCTATTCCTGTGCTTGATGGATTTAGTTTTTCTCAGGCAACGAATTCATCAGAAATAACGTTGAATGAGATGGAAGATGCTTCAGGTAGATCACGTAGAGGTCGTAAGATGTTTACTGACTCTCTATCTGCAGCAGAATGGTCTTTTAGTACTTACGTTCGTCCGTTTAAGTCCGCAGGAAACGGTGGAAGTGTTTTAACTGGAACCTCAACTATTAAAGGAAGAGCAGACAGTACTGCAACGCATCATCACGCAGTAGAAGAGGCTCTTTGGGTTGCAATGGCAGGACAAAATGTCTATGTGCCAACTACGGGAAAATTTAAACATGGTGCAACAGGTGGAGCAATATCCTCACTTGTAATTGCAAGCGGTGAAACTGATGCAGACTCTGGTGATAGAGTAGATGCAACGTATAATATTGCTATTCCTACTGTCGGTGCTGATGCTGATGCAAGCGCAACAGTAACAGGAGGTACTCAGCAGGGCGGAACAAACGCAGTTATAAAAGTAGTAGTTTCTAGCGGTACTGCAGTTGCAACAGTTACAGAAAGAGGGCAAAAGTTTGAGACTGGACAAAGCATTACCATTGGCGACGAGCTTATGGGAGGCGATGGTACTGGAGATGCGTTAGTTCTTACAGTAACTTCTGAATCTTTTACTTCTGATGCAACTGATATGGATATTAATTTCTATGACTCTAGTCGTGCCTCTCTTGGTACTTTTGATCTTTACTATGTGTTTAGTGATAGAAGTGACGGTAGGTTGATTTATAAGCTAGAAAATGCAGTTGTAAATGAAGCAGCTATTGATTTTGATATTGATGGTATTGCAACAGTTAACTGGTCAGGAATGGCGGGTCAAATTAAGGAAGTTCCAACAGGTTTAGGTGCAGGGCAGTATACTGCTCAGGATACTTATCCAAACCCAGGCGCGGCTGGAGCAATATGGATCGATACTAATGATAGTGACCGGTTCTATATGTCAACCAGTGCAACTAACGCGGAAGCTACTTGGTGGGCGGCTATTGATGAAGCAAGTACAAGTACTTCTAACTTTATCCGTAACCGACTAACTAACTTAACGTTAGCTCCTGAGACTGCATTTAAAGCTGCTACCTCGTTCACGAATGCGGCAGGAAATTCAGACACTTACGAGACTAGCTACTCTGTGGCAATCACGGGCGGAAACGTAACTATCAGTAATAATATTAGTTACCTGACTCCTGAAGAACTCGGTAAGGTTAACCAACCAATCGAGCATATCACAGGAACACGTTCAGTTAGTGGAAGCCTTACCTGCTACTTAGCAAGTTCAGATGCTGCTACTAATAGAAGCCGGGACTTGTTTGCTGACTTAGTATCCGATACCAATACTGTTATTAACAAGTTTGCTATCACACTTGCCGTGGGTGGAACGGACACAACGAAGCCTCGTTTTGAGATTTCTGTGCCGACTGCACACCTTGAAATACCAAGCCACTCTATTGAGGACGTGATTTCTTTGGAAACAAACTTCTCTGGTGTAGGCACAGGTGTTAGTGAAGGTGACGAAATAACGCTTAAATATATCGGAGTATAATAACCCCTAAAAAATAATTCTTGACATTTGTGGTGTTTTGAAATATAATATAGGGTAAAGATTAGGGGGTCTTTTTGGCCCCCTTCTTATATTGAAGAGATGAAATGCCTAGCCTCAGTTTTAAGAAAGAAGTCGAAGTACGAGTGGTTTATAATAGCACTCGATACAAGATAGATGTAACTGAGATTGAGTTCAGTCAAACTTTTCAAGAAAAGAGTTATGCAGTAAAAACATTACATAATCAGTCAAGTTTTGAAGGTTCTGTAATAAATCGAGCAAACCCTGCAGAGTTTAGCTTAAATTTTTACTTATTAAAAGAAGATAAACATAAAGTATTATTTGACCGTCTTCTTGATTCTGCACAATTTGATATATACATTTCAAATCCGGGAGGTGTTCCATTAGGTACTTTGCCTAACCCTATTCCGGATCAAGTTTGGAAGCTAGAAAACTGTGTTATTCAAGATGGGAATTTTGAGATTAATAAATCTAGACCCCTGCGACTAAGCATAAGTGGAGAAGCAACTAAGCTGTCAAAATTTAGTGGGACGATTCCAGGTAGTGAACCGGCGGCAACTACCTCAACATATATCGTACCCACTCTTTCCACGTTAACGCTGGGGTCTGATGATGTTTCTGGTTCTGTAATTGGTGTAAATGTAGAATTACAGAATGATATAAAATGGAATAAATATGATACTCTACAAGGAGCAGCTGCAGTAACTGATGTGGCTACTACAATGTACCCTAGTACTTTCTCTAAAGGAAAACAAGTATTGGGCGGAAGTATTCAAAAATACTTGATTGAAGGGAGTACTAGTGTTCTAACATGGAATCAGGATACCAGTTTAAGATTAAAAGCAGGAAACGGTACACAAGGTTTAGATTTTAATATTAGTAATTGTTCATTTACAAACAGGATGTCAGCAGGCGGTATATTTGGGGAGGAATATAACTGGCGAATGACTCAAAGACCAACAGCGCTTTCAAGCGTTATAACTTATACAACAGCATAGGAGTATGTAATTTTATGGAACTAAAAAAATTAGTAGTCGACAGTAAGGCGAAGTGGATTGACTTCTCTGGACTCGACGGGTTCTCAGTAGAGATAGCAAACCTCTCACGAAAAGAATTAACAGGTATACGTAAGAAGTGTACTACAACAAAATTTAATAGAAAGTCTAGAATGGCAGAAGAAGTTTTAGACGATGAAAAGTTTGTTACCGAGTTCACACGTAAAACTGTGAAAAATTGGAAAGGACTTACTTTGGCGCATTTGGAAACTTTAATTCTTGTTGATATAGATGACCAAGATCCTAGTAAAGAGGTAGAGTACTCGGAAGATAACGCCGAAGTACTTGTAAGTCAATCAACTGAATTTGATACTTGGCTCAATGAGGTAGTCTTTGACCTTGATAACTTTCGTAGCGAGCCAAAGGGAGAAGTGCCTAGAAAGACTGGAGGAAATGTTCAAAAATCTTGACTCCGGAATGACCGCAGAGCGGTACTTCGAGATGCAAGAGCAAATGGGGCTAGAGATAGAGGAAGATAAAATTCCTCCTTCTATGGACGATTTTCCGGATCTTGTACTTGATTCCATACAAATTTTTAACCGACTGGGAGATAGGGTATTTCCTGAAATCGGGTATATAGGAAAAGACTATACAAATCTTAAACTATATATGAAGGTTTACGGCATAATGGAGGAAGATAAAGATTTTCTTCTAGAAATTATTGAATGGTTAGACGCCAGAGCTATCAAAAAGTCCGCAGACCAATTAAAGCGGGAATATGATAAGATGAAGAGAAAGTCTAGTGGCAAATAGTATTATATTTAAAGTTAAAGTCGAAAAAGACGGTAACTTAAAAGTTGTTGCTAAAGAAGCCGGTGCTGCAGCTAAAAGCACCGATGACCTTAGTAAATCTACTGATCGTGCTACAAAAAGTCGTAATCGTTTCCACAAAGCAGAAAAAGGAGTAGGCCAAGCAGGTCTTTCCAGCGCAAAAGGCTTTTCAAAAATGAACCAAACCATGGGCGGAAGCGGTGGTTTGGTTGCGGCTTATGCAACGTTAGCCGCTAATATCTTTGCTCTTACTGCCGCATTCGGGGCACTTTCTAGAGCCGCTCAAGTAGAAAAATTAAAAGAAGGCATGGTAGCAATGGGGCAAGCCTCAGGTATCGCTATGAATGCCTTGTCTAGTAATCTTGTAAAAGCTACGGGCAACGCAATAAGCATGGAAGAAGCAATGAGAACCACCGCACAGGTTACTAGTGCAGGTTTTGATCCTAGTTATATCGAAAGACTAGGAAGTGTTGCAAAAATGGCTAGCCAAGCATTAGGACGTGATCTTGGCGACGCTATGCAAAGGATCACAAAAGGTGCCATCAAAATGGAGCCGGAACTTCTTGACGAACTAGGAATTATGGTTCGTCTAGATGACGCTACAGCTACTTATGCGGCTAGTTTAGGCAAATCTGCCGATGATTTAACTCGATTTGAGAAACAACAAGCCTTTATGAATGCAGTCCTTACAGAAGGAGAAGAAAAGTTCTCCGCTTTAGGGGATGTGGATGTAAATCCTTATACACAGTTGTCAGCAACCTTTGCTAATTTAACTGAATCAATATTAAACTTTATTAATGGGGCTCTAAAACCCGTAATAAAACTACTCGCAAGTAGTGGAACGCTTCTTACAGGTGCATTGCTTGTATTTGCTTCAACAGTAGGTAAAATGGCTCAACCCGCAATGGCGTCTCTTGTTGGAAAAATGGGAGAATGGTCAGCCAAAAGTGCAACTGCAGCAGTTGATCTTGTAAAACTTACTGGAGCAACAGGAAAAGGCTCTAAAAAAGTAATGGAGCTTAAAAAAGAGTTAGCAGCAGGAAATGTAACAACTGAAAAATGGAAATCGGGGTTACAAGGGTCTGTTAGGTCTATGACCGCGTATCAGCGTTCTTTAACCAACAATATAAAATCCAATGGACTATTTAGTAAGTCAACTTGGAACTCATTAGGAGCTTTGCGACAGTCTAAAAGAGACCATTTAGGATTAGTTAAAGCAAAATTAGCACTAGATTTAGCTAATATTAGAAACTCTGAAACCAATGCTATAAATACTCTGCAAACCAAAGGATTGTCAGCAGGCATTAAGCAGCTTAGTGTTGATATGGGTCGTCTGTACGCAGTTAGTACTGCAGCTACGGTAGGTCTTGGAAGAATGGCAAAAGTGATGGGCGTTCTGAAAGGTGCCGCTAGAGCAGCAGGTGCAGGAATAGCCTTTATGGGAGCAGCCATAATGGCGGCTTTGAATTGGATTGGATTAGCTATAATGGCCGTAATGCTTCTATGGGAAGGCTATAAGGCCTTGAAAGAGATGATGCAGTCTGAAGAAGAAACCAAATTACAAGCTGCAGCAGAAAATGCAAGTATAGCTTTTGATGATCTTAAAACTAATTTAAATGAAGTAGATTTAGCTATGGAGGGTCAGTCCACTAAAATTAAAACTGTTTCAGATAGATATATTGCATTAAATAATATCATGAATACAGCAGTCGGAGAGTATACAAAGCTAGCAGCAGCACAAGCAGAATTAGATGCAAAAGAAGGTATCGGTGGCGATCAAATAAATAAAGACAGTAAAGTATTAAAACAGGTTCAAGACCTTGCAAAAGGCTCTAAGGTAATGAGTGCAGCTTTAGAAGAAGCAGGATTAAACCTAAAAGATCTTGAGGAAGGAAATGTAACCTTAAACCAGTTAAATACGGCTATGGAAACCTTAAAGAAAAATAATAATGAGACAAATACTGCAATGGCGGGTCTTGCAAAGGAAATTAAAGCCTTAGACGAGCCTTTGACCACATTTCTAGCAAAAATAAAAGATACTAGTGATGTTGATGACATAGTTTCGGGGTTTAAAGAGTTAGATGAATATGTGAATAATACAAAGAATAATGCTTCAACTTTTGATAAGCTATCAACTTTTGCAGAAAAAGCGGGTGACGATACTTTAAAGTTACTAGGTATTTCTGCAAAACAGGTAGAAAATTCTAAAAAGGATGTGGACGAGCAAGAAAGATTATGGAAAATTCTTAAAGGTAGATTAAAAACTACTAAAGAAACTTTTGAAGACGAAAGAACCCAACAAATTACCTATAAGCAAAAAATGTCAACCCTAAAAGCAGAGCTAGGCTTGTTAAAAACTAAAAAAGGTTTATCTGGTGCAGCAGCTGCTACTTTTGAGAAAGAATCAGAAATTGCGCAGGCAACTCTAGATCGAATGGATCAAGATATAAAATTAAAAAGAACTGCTGCAGGTTTGGGAGAAAAGGACAAAGCCACACAAACAAATATTTTAGAGCTGGAAGCTGAACGAGCCGCGTTTGCAGCTGCTAGGCCCGATCATTTACAGAAGAGTCTGGATGTAGAAACAGAAAACTTAGCCATTTTACAACGTCAGCAAACAGCCAGAAAAGCCCTTTTAGATATAACAAGTAAAATGATGAGTGCTCAAAATAAGATGCTAGACTTAGAAGAAGAGCAAAACAAACGTAACTTACAAGCCGCAAACAGAGCAGACCCTAATAGAGGATATAGCTCTGAATTAAATGCAGCAGATAGATTAAAAGCTGCTGAAGGCGAAGCTAAAGTTATGTTAAAAATCAATAAAGATGGAACCACAACTGAGACAAAAGCTCTAAATTTATTAGATAGACGAAAACTAGCGGCTGAAAATGAATATCAAATGACTTTAATTAGGATTGAGCTAGAGTCTGCAATGAATCTTGCTAAGTTAAAAACTCTTGATGCCGAGATGCGAGTTATACATGCAAAAGAACAACAATTCTTAAAAGAACAAGCAGCTAAAGATCCAAATAAAACTTTTACTGCAACATCATATGAAGACTCAACTATAGGAAAAAGTATAGCAGCTGCTATAAATATTTCAGGTCCTGGAGGTCCCGCAGAAACATTACAGAAGAATCTTGCTAAATCAGTACGTGATGGTGTGGTTAATGGAATAACAGAAGGAACTGAAAAA
>CETY01031747.1_pt1 | contig 10559 bp, 19 predicted proteins | sample 361551 | NCBI WGS metagenome assembly CETY01 (sample SAMEA2623135, study PRJEB7988) | marine metagenome | biome: marine biome (ENVO:00000447); feature: deep chlorophyll maximum layer (ENVO:xxxxxxxx); material: "saline water (ENVO:00002010), including plankton (ENVO:xxxxxxxx)" | depth 45 m | reverse complement strand
TACTCGCCTCTTTAGAAACAGCTCATGAAGCATCTTTTCGATTTCTTCATCAAAGCAGTCAGTATCAATGTAGATACCGTCTTTGCCGTTATACGACATAGAAATACCAATCATATGACCGTTGCGAGGATATAAGCCGCTTGTCTCTGAGTCAAGGGCGATGTAATCACCTGTATGTGCTAAAGCTCCACGAATCCATTCTTTTGCAACTTCTGTATCTTGTGTACCTTTGGCAATACTTTCATCAATAATTACATCTTCTATTTCACCATTAATGTAAGCAATAATATTTGTTTTGGAGTCATCCCATGTTCTACGAGCTTCGGGTTTGAAAGCAAGCATAGCAGGGTTTATTACGGGCAAGAACTTATCCTCTACTTTCTTACCAGAGTATTCTGTAACTGAATTAATTTTTGTAAAGTACTTCAAAGCATCACTACCTACAAGTACAACCCAGTCATACTCATCTGTATTGATTGAAATATCGCAGTCTCGCTTGAGAACTTTTTTCAGAGTAGGATCAGAACATAATTGATATTGATCAAATTCAAATGCTCCATCAAACTCTCTTGCAAAGTTTGTGCGGCTCGGTTTAGTTTCTACTAATGCAACTTTAGGCATATAATTTACTCTCCAGTTTACGGATTTGAGTTTCTGTAAGTGCTCCGGGATCTGTTTCTTTTAACTCGATATTCCGAACGCGAAAACCAATTTTTTCGCTCATCACTTTCACATTTATTGCTGCTTTCTGTCCTGCTTCATCCCCATCAAAAAAGACAGTAATTCTACTTACGCCTTGCATACTAAGTATTGCAAGTTTATCTTCATTAACATTGTTTGTGCCAAAGCAGCATACAGCATTCTGTATTCCTTTATCATGTAGATTTAACATATCAAATATGCCTTCTACTAAAATAATATCTCCCTGTCTAGGAGATACCTGTGGAAAAAGAGGCAGGCTAGCACCAGGAGGAGTAAATAGATACTTTGGAGTATCTCCACCTGTATGTCTGCCTTGAAAAGCTACTATCTTTCCAGAAATATCTCTTATCGGAAAGTTTATTCGACTCGTAAAATCTTTTCCTGTGTGCTCGAAGGCTTCAAACTTTGCATATGTTTTTGGAGATATATTTCTCCAGTTACCAACATAAGGCATATAGTTTGTAGGAAAGGTTAGTCCAATACTCTCTGCTCGTTTTTCTTTTATTTTCTTGGTCACTATATCTCTCTTTACCTGTAAGCCGCCAAACTTTTCTCCATACAAAGAAAAAAGATTGCCCTTAAACTCACAGGCAAAGCAATTGAATCTACCATCAATCTGATCGACTCTCATACTTGGGTTTTTATCGTCATGCTCAGGATTTAGACAACGTACTACGAAGTCTTTTCCTTTTGGTATGTACGATATACCTCTTGATTGTAATAATTCCTCTACGTTCACTACCAGCTCACACTAATTATTATAAACACAACAAGAACACAAGCTATAGTCCAGGCTTCGGTGTCATCTCGAAGCTCTGCCCAGGTCATAGTAAATTCTTCTTCGGGTGCCTCAACAGCCTCTTCATCTAGAAGCTCTAACTGTTCTGTTATTTGTTTATTTTCCAATGTGCTTCACATCCTCGTTTGAAATAACTTGATAAGTACCCTTGTTATAGGGAATACTTACAGTGTACTTACTACTTATCTCTTTGCGATATAGCTGACACTCAGGGTCTGTCCAAGGAAGGAAGTCCTTCTTAGACTCTGCTTTTCTTTGAGAATCCCACCAAGACGGATGGAATTGAAGATGCTTTTTGGTATTGAGAGGTACAAAAGCCTTTTTGACTTTTTTAACTTTATGAGTGGTTTTCTTCCTTCCTGAGTAGGTATAATTTAGATTGCCTTGTATAAACATAAATTTCTCCGAAAAGTGAACGTATATTATACATGGTTAAACTAAAAAAGTCAAGAAGTATTTTTAACAAGGTCAAGAACTTCGTAAATGCCTACATTTACTTGAAGCGCTCGTACCCACCGGAATTTCTTCATTCGTTGCATGATGTCATGACGATGATGACCGTCTATCAGATTACCTTCTTTATCAATCACAAGAGGTTTATAAGTATTATATATTATTTTATAATATCTTTCCATATACTTATCATCATTAAACGGCATTCTATCTTTTTGCGTGGGGTATATGTTTGTTTTCAATATTTCAATATGTCGATACGGAATACCCAATTCTTTTAGAGAACTCTCTGTAAGTTGAGGCATTTCATCTCTAGATATCATCTATATCTTCTCCTGTCTTATGCTCCGAGTCTTCTCTTTCTTTCGGAGTCATTGCAGATTCTGGACCAATCTTCATTGTTTCCCAGTTAACTGTAGAAGTAAAAGAGCGCATAGCGGCTGATCGCATTTTAGTACAATTAAAGGTCATACATGCATCCTCTTGGTCATAAGTCTCAAGAGCATACGCTGCATCAGCAGCATCAAGTATACCTTTTGCAAAACGCGCTTCACCGCCAGCGTCAGTTTGATATGGCGTAACAACAGTACATTCATACTCCTGTGCCATACTCTTTAGTGCTTTACTCACTTCTATTTGTTCTGTCCAGTCGTACTGTCCCATGCGAGATGGGATAGCTGAACGCTTAACTTGGTTTATGTAGTCTACAAGAACTACTGCCACATCGAGAGCTTTCACTTTTTTGTCCATTTCTGCTTTGATTTTTGCAAGCGTCAAAGCTGGATCATAAATTACATCTACTTGTTGGGTCGGGAGAAGCCCACAGGTTGTTGTAAGTTTATGATGAAAATTCTCAAAGTTTCGATGTTCTTTATATTCTTCTAAAACCTCGCTACTGTTTTCAAAACGACCGGCAAACCAGCCAGTTACGAGTTCCCACTCTTGAACACTTAGATTTTTGGTTCTAAGTCTTGAGAATGGTATCCCCGTTGCGATTGAACAAACTCTTTGCAGAGTCTGGATAGAGTCCATTTCGATAGTAAAATACATCGCAGACCTACCACTTTCAAACACATTATGAGCAATGTTAGCACAAGTCAGAGACTTACCAGCACCTCGTCGGCCACCAATTAACACAAGGTCTTTTGGAGAGAACCGGATTTCGCGATCATAGTTCTCGTTTAAGCCCAGAGCAAGATATCTGGAAATCTCTTCATCATCCTCAAATAGAGAGATACGTTGCATACTCTCCTGAGGCGGTTGCAAATCAACTTTCTTCTCGACATCGAGAACAATTTGATGCAGGTGAGTTACTGATTCTTCTGCGTTTTCAAAAGCAACAGAATTATCAATATAAGTTTCTAGTGAATCAAGTATCTCTTTTTGAGTGTACTCATTCTTGAGATACTCAAGAAGCATCGAGGCATCCGCCTCAACCTGTACTGTCTCAATAGCATATAGCTTTTCAAGAGACTTTGAATCACGAATAGAAAACTTTAATTCTTCAAAGGTGGGAAGAGAATGAAACGTCGTAGTATGTTTCTCTATTATAGAAAATAGACTGTGATACTCAGTTGGCAAATAATCTCGGCGTACAGAACTCCAGGTATCAAAATCCTGCAGAGCTATAACCTGCTTTATTAACGCACTTGCGATGTTCAACTCTTCCCCCGAAGATAAGGCGGGTTTCCCCGCCTAAATTAACCTGCTGCTTTTGCTTGCTTTGCAGCACCGTCATAGTCAGCCGCGATTAGGCCGCGACGCGTTAGCATCGTCTTTACTCCACGAGGAGTCTTGCCAATAGCGTCTGCTATTGTGTCGACAGTCATTTCTGACACGTCGCCTAAATCTGCCAAAGGATCTTCTTTGGAAGTTCCTTTCGTAAACTCTTGACGCGGAATCGCGTCGATGTCGCCAGAACGTAGCAGGCTAAGAGCCTTGCCTCGTACTGAGTTTACGCTTCGATCAAGAGCGTCTGCGATTTGCTCAACAAATGCTCCGTCATTTACCATCTCAACGAAAGTTTCTTCTTCGTCGGGAGAGTAAGTTCGTACTGCTTCTACTTTGGGAGCAGGCTTGACGTGATCGGTCAATTCCATAGACAAGATTTTGCCTTGGATTGACTTGGCAGAAAATGCATTATTTTCAAAATGCTCAGCAATTTGAGTATAAGTGTACTCACCGCTGTTGTCGGATACGAAAGCCGCAAGAGTTGCTTCTTGGTCTTCCGAAAATGTTCGAGTAGTCGCCGTTGAGGCTAGTTCTACGTCGTAACCCATTTTACGCAATTTGCTAGAAATTGAACGGGTTGAGGTTTCAAGTTGTGCTGCTGCTTCTGCAACAGTTCCTTGAGATATGGGAGCTTCGTCTCCAACGAACTCAGTAAGTTCGTTAGTGCGCTCTTCAGTCCACTTAGGCAATGCCATGTTTTTCTCCTAAAAAATCTACTAGATTTTCAACTATAGTTACGCCAGATTCTCTGGCTTTTTGTGTTTTTTGGGACTCAACCCCGCTTTCATTGACGAGTATTGTTACGTCTTTTGTGACACTATCTTTTATTGTATAGCCACACTCTTGCAATACTTGAGCGGCCTGAGCCTTGGTTTTATAACTCTTTAACTTACCACTTATACAAACTACACCTACTGATACTTTCTTTTGCGGTTTAATAAACTTCCAGTCGTGAGGAAGACTAATAAAAGGATATTCTTCCTCTAACCATGTCAAAAGAGAGTTGCTCGCTATTTGACCAAGACCTGCTTCTTTACAACTATCTTCTGTTATATCATCTATGGAACTGCATACTGTTGATAGTTTGTCGGTTGCTGTCTTGCCAATTAAACGAATACTAAATGCAGGTAATAATACATTTAGTGGTGCAAGTTCAGAGTTTTTGATCTCTACATACAATTTCTCAGCTAGTTTTTGTGACCCAAGTCTTTCTACAATCTCTGGTTCGGAAAGAGCATAGATTTCATCTACTACTTCAAGTTGCAGTTTTTCAACCGCAGCAGGACCGAGACCCTTAATTTTAAGGGTCTTGGCAAAGTGCTCTATTCTTTTAGAGGATTGGTCTCCGCAAAGAGTATTGCGGCAATAAAGAATATGGTTTACCCATTCAAGTACTGAATCGCAACTAGGACAGTTGGTAGGTGCTTGAATCTGTAACACAAGTTACTCCTTTGAAATTGAACGTATATTATACGAGAAATTGGGATGTTTGTCAAGAACTATTTTTTCTCAACTCGTCGCAAAATTCGGGGTATAATTTCACCACTCCGTATCACCTCTACTGAACATCCGATCTCAAGTCCGAGGCCTTGGATGTATTCAATATTGTGAAGAGTAGCCCGAGCTACCGTTGCTTCTCCGATAAGGATAGGATCAAGAATTGCTACAGGACTAACTACACCGCTTTTTCCAACTTGCCACTTTACATCGAGTAGTTTAGTCACTACTCCTTCCTTCTGCTCTTTGAGAGCAAAAGCCCCGCGAGGGTGGTGGGCTGTATGCCCCATCTTTTCAAAGTTTTCATATCTATTTATACGATAGACTTCCCCATCTGTAGGATAGATTTCTGCCCAGTCTTCACCAAGAACAACATCAAAACCTAGCTTAAAAAGCTGTTTTAGACTCATTGACCAAAGAGCGTGCAAGTTTGGCTGAGCGTCATACGCTACAAACTTCAAAGGTCGAGTAAGAAACTCATCTACATCTTTGAGATTTAGCGACCCCGCTGCGAGGTTTCTTGCGTTGGGTAGCTCTTTGGGAGCAACAACTTCGCCAGTAATTTGAATCGTTCTGTGATTGGTAAGTATTCTATCAGGTACAATATGTTGAATTTTATCGCTTATGTCTCGTCCAAGTTTACCATCGCCTCTCGTAAGCGCATGTTGAAACTTTCCGTCTACATAAAGAATAGATATTGCGGCTCCATCCAGCTTAGGACTACTAAGGTAGCCTTCATCATTCTTAGTGGCAGGGCATTCTTTTACAGAAAAGAATTTCTGTAGAGAGTACATCTGAAAATAATGAGGAGTGCCATCAGTTACACTATAGCCTACACTGCTGTAGTTGTGTATCTGTGCAAGTTTATCAAATTCTGCATCAGATATAATGGGTGTACCCCTGTAATACTGCTCTGCTGCATTATCTAAAAATTCTTTCATGGTTCTCTCACTGAATAGAACCTATATTATACGGAAATTCAGGAATAAAGTCAAGAATTATTTATAGAGTTTGTCAAGAAAATCCTTAAAATGATCCTCAAGAACGGACTTTGCTTCTGCAAGTGATAGTATCTCCACAAGTCCTGCAAAAAGTTCTCTTGAGTTATTGAAGTCTAATTCCATTGCTATACCTTTCGGGGTGGGTTTCCACTCTTCTTCAAAGTCCATATAATACTCGCGTAAATGCAGGTACTCTATTCCTCGAAAAGGATTGATAGTTAGCCTTACTTGGGTCTGCTTTTGTTCATTCTCGTGAATGACTTTCTCATAGACAGGGGGAGCTTCATATAATTCCATTACTACTTCCTATTCTGTAGAACAGAAGAAAGAGGTACTACACTTGTAACATTCTCAGGCTTGAGAAGTCTATATGAATCTGTATCCCAACAAAAAAGCAAAAGAGTCCCTTCAGACCCTTTTGCCCTATTCTTTTTGTCTTGAATATACGGGGTGCTAAAATCTAATGTACATACATTGTATTTTAGTTTTTTGGAGTTTTCACTTCGGTATGTGATAATTGCATCGCCATACTCTGTTACTAACTTTGCTAAAGCCTCCTTGTTCACCGGTACTCCTTAGTTAGTGGGTTAGCAAAATTTTTCACTGCGCCACTATAGCATGGAGATTTAGGCTGCGGAGTTGCTCCTGAAAGCTTGTGCAAAATATTGCGCTGCTTTACCCGTCAGTTTCTCAACTATATCGTTATCAATCTCTATGCCAGCATCCGTCAAAGCTGCGATTAAGTCTTCCTGAGCTGCTGCTTTAGACACACGAGTGCCGCCGCCAGAGGAAGATCCTCCACCGTTAGAGCTTGCTGCAGGGGTTTTCTTAACGTATACACCGGCTTTGCTGAGAATCATTCGTACACCATTTGGTGATTCGTCGTACTCATCTGCGATGTCTTTGACAATCTCCATAGAATTTTCTGGAGTTGGTTCGGCTTCTTCATATGCTGCGATAACAGCAGCTTTCTTATCATCATCCCACGCCATCTTGCGCTTCCTTCTAGTTGTTGATCGAGACCCTGGGCAAGAACCCAGAGATTCCAGTTGTTGTAAATAAAATCGGTCGCCCATAGGTTTCCTTAATTATGAACGATTATTATAGCGAATTTTAACATCGCTGTCAAGAAATATTTTTAGATAGGTGCACCGACAATCTCTGCTTCAGCAGCTATCTGTCGTTGTTCTTCGTACCAGTCTTGCATTTCTTCCCAACGAAAGAACTGCTGGGCTTCATAACACCAAAAGATTCCTTGATAGTAAGGATCGTTACTTCTATTTACTCGTGACTTCAAAGTCCACTCCTCGTCGTGTAAGCTCATTTCTGACCTTCTGCTTTATTTTTGGCTTGGAAGAACCGCTGTCTAAGTATTCGAGCAGCTCTTTGGTATCCATAGTGTGCATGTAGTAGTGGACTGTCTGTACGCCACCACCACGCTTGCGTAGTTTTGTAGTTGGTTTAAATTTTACGGGCATCCGTCGCTCCTATAAGTTTTCTAAGTTAATTCCGTACTCTTCCAAATGGGAGAGCTTTCCTAAATCGTAAGCCAGGGCAAAGGCAAAAAAGCCGCCAGTGTCTGGCATATCCCATAGCTCTGCATCAGCAGATGCTTTCTGTCGAACATGAATGCCATAGCACTCACATCCATATTTTTTTGCATAATCGACAAGAGTTAGCCCCTGTCTACTCGCTTGATATTCTTTCGACATATGTCGATCTATAACTGCGGGAGCATGATGGTTTGCAGACCATACAACCTCTCCTGTTTCAAAACTATCGGAAACACACTCTTCTGGAAGAAAATATTCTTGCTTGCGATCGTCTGTCTTTGTAGGACGTTGTGGTACTCCGATTCTTTCTAAAATGCTTTTCACGAAAGCGGGCGAACGATACAAACCTTTTGAAATCGTACTTACATTTTCTCCAGAAAGATACTCACGAATAATATCCTGTATCTCGTCTGGTCTTGCTCCTCTGCCCCGATTCTGTGAAACTCTTTTCGCACGATACTCTTTTTGGTCGTGATAGTCCTCAAGTATTTTACTAAGACGTGTAGTATTGTACGAGATGTTTAATATGTTGCAGGCTTCTCGCTTTGTTATCGCTTTCCCGTCCTGAGGGTTCAGTAGCTCGATCACATGCTGAATATTCTGTTGTGTCAACTTCTCGTGGCTCTTCTTCTTCAATCTTGGCATTTTCTAATTCTATCTCCAACTTAAATAATAAACAACATATAGCGTGTGCTAAATGTGATAACCCAGACTCTGGATCAAGGTTTTCAGAATCCAGATGTGCAAAAATATGCCGAAGAGCCCCAGAGCTATACCTGGACTGTAAGTCTTCAAGTTTTCTCCAATTTTCTTCATCATACTTTTGTGCACCAAATGTTAATACTTTTGCTACTTCATTTATAGCTTTTGGAGGAAGTAAGTGCATTTTTGGTTTTTCACCATCATACTTAATTCCACTACTCACCGATAAGGCTCCTGAGTTCCATGTTTGCTTTGCCGACAATTTCCCATCCGTCTCGTCTTCCAACATCATCTGTCCACTTACCTATAGCCAGTAAAAACTCTTTTGCTTTTGTACAGCCTTCAGAGTTATACTTAAATTCTGTGAAACGCAATTTACCTGTACCCACTTCGTATTCTCTCCTTTGCAATCTTTGCAGAAATCATGCTTCCATACAGAGGAGATGCAAGCCTTGTAGCTATTGCTTGTAAATATCTTGCTCTCTCGTTGCGGTCTTTGTGCTTGTCACAATAAACTGCATACTCTACTTGATGCGCTTCAAGTTCCATTATATAGCGAAACGCATTGTCTGTCAAGTACTTTTCCCACCATTGCTCTATTTCTTTTCCTTGTTGCTCTTCGTGAATACACTCGTGCGCGAACATTTCGTCATTTATATAGACCCCGCTGGGATTGTAAATAATGTCTCCCCACGTAAATATCTCACGACCCTTCAACTCAAAGGTTTCACGAATACGATCTATGATCGGAGGAAACTCTTCTACAATTTTCATCGAATTGTATCTATGGTATTAAGATACTCGTTAGCTTCTTCTTCGTCGTGAAAGGTTCTTTCTTTCACTATCACACCGTCTTTTATACTTACTACTCGCCAACGAGGAATATCATCAGCAAAGTGTACCGGCCATAAAGTATTTCCTTCTTTCATTATTTTGCGTTCTCCAAATCTGCGATTATCCACACTTTAATTGTAGACATTCGTATGTCTTGAAAAGTATTCGTATTTATATCTCGAACTACTATTGTATCACTTTTTGGGTTTTGCTTAAAAGCTATTCCGCTAAAAGATGCTTCTATAGTTTCCTGTCTTTTTGAGTTCACAGTCTCGTAAGTTATATTTACGTTATTTTTTTCAAGAGCTTTGAAAAGCCCCTCCATTAGACCATACACTCACAAATCATGTGAGGCCCATACTTTCTACAGTACTCTATTTGCTTTGGAGCACAGCTTATATTCTCGGGACTGTAATAGTCCCATTTACTTCTGCCGCCTGGTATAGTACAGGCAGACAGCAAACAAACAATAGCTATAATTACTATTAATCCTCTCATCGTGTTATTCTCTCGTCATAGCTGGCTTCATCTTCATTCCACCAGACAGGTTTATTTCGATACTTCCAACTTGCGAAAGTAGCTTTGTCTTTGTGATAAAATCTTCGGTATGCTTCTACTGCGTCGTCTCCTTTGAGTTCCTCTGGCATAGCCTGAGCAAATGGAGTGAGCCCCAGTCTTGGTAGGTGTACTGGCTCGGGTAGTTTGAGAGTGACATCATGCACTGATTTATGGCTTTTTCCGTATCGGTATCCATATTCATCGTTGAGGCATATTGCATAGCAATGTAACCATTCGTGATTATCCAGACTGCTACGAGCCCAAATAGTGCAAGGATGGTTGTGCATTGTCGGAAGGTAAGGGAAGTCCCTTGGTTCATTTTTCTTTGCCTCTCGCAATACTGCGAGCTGTTCTTTGCTTAGTTTTTCTGGCACATAGCCAAAGTAGCTATCAACCCACATATTTGTGCAAAGCATTTGAGCCGCTTCGAGCGGCATCTTAATAATGTGTTTGTCGACGTGTGCTTCTGCACAGCGATCTAAATTTTCATCTAATATAAAAATATTCATAGAGCATATTATACTCGTTCAGGGAAATAAAGTCAAGAAATATTTTCAAGTCGGGACATTAATCTTTCAGCTCGTTTGGTGACTTGCTTGTGCCAGCGTGAGTCTCGGCCTTCCTTTGCAGCTTCTACCCAATCTTCTTTCTTCAGAGCTGCATTCATTTTTTTAAATTTGGAGAGACGAGGACGGCCCATATTGAACATCATATTTACAAGTATCTCCT